>Ga0265293_10003316_pt1 | contig 30062 bp, 32 predicted proteins | sample Munlanlewell138R_FD_192505 | JGI IMG/M metagenome (GOLD analysis project Ga0265293, IMG submission 192505) | Leachate microbial communities from a municipal landfill in Southern Ontario, Canada - Leachate well 138R | ecosystem: Engineered > Solid waste > Landfill > Unclassified | place: Canada... | reverse complement strand
ATGGAAAACAATCCATTTTAGAATTATAGGAAATACAAATCCCTCTTGCGACGATCTTCATACAAGAGGCTGCCCGAGGGCTGTGCTCCTTCGAGCTTCATATAAGGATAATTCCATCGAATGTTTCTTGCGAAGTATGTTCCAATAGAAGGTGCATTTATAAGGTCGAAATACTGTTCTTCCTCAACATCATCATACGAGTACAAAGAATCATTTTGAAATCTCACCATGAGAGTTTTTGATTCGGTATCATATTGGACCGCATAGATCATTGAAGAATCCATATCTTCTTCTTCGTAAACCATGGCGTTAAGTAGTCTTCGTCGATTTGACAAGTCTCAAAATTGGAACCTGTTCGATCATTTTAGTATGCTTAGAATCCCACACTTGAATCCAGCCGTCTGTTTCTAGTGTCTCCGCTATACTCTTGGCGTTCAATTCAGCAATTTCTCTCGCACTCATCTCGGTGATTACAACAATATCGTTGTCAATATCCCGAAGAGAAATAATTTCCTGATTTACGGTAACAAGGTCTATTCGGAAACTATTTGGAGGAGGCTGTCTTTTGCGGCCTTTACTCATAGCTCTTCTTCGTCATCCTGTTCTTCTACTTGTTCAACATCATTGTCTTCAAGGGTCCTCATTGCCTCTTCAACAAACTCTTCCCATGCGTCGGACTCAATGGAGTCCGTAGAAATCCTCCAAGAGTCCCCGCGGAGCGATTGTTTTAAATTAATTTCTGCCTCATCGGCAATCTCTTCTGCGAGTTCTCTAAATGTTTCAAAGATTCTAGTGTCTTCAACAAACGAATGAAACATATCAACAGACTCCCAGTCTTCATTGTCAATAGTGAAATTGTGAGTAATATCAAAAGCTGTATTTCTAAAAATAATTTTATACATAATATTCTTCCTTTATATATAGTGTAGGGAAAGCTATAATATTGTTAAAGTTTATACCCGCTTTATATAGTTATCACCGTGAGTTTACAAAGATTAACACCGGATGATTTTGAATACTTTGCACTCGAAACCCATCCACATAAAAGGTTTGTGTCAAGTTCTATTGATGGCGTAATTGAGGGAAATCAATATGTCTATGCTAGAAGAAGCGAGGCCATTAAAGATATTCGAGATTCTACTATTCTTTCCAATTCATTTACAGATGGAAAAATAGAAGACATAAGGCTCGAAGTAGTAAACTCGGATCTAACAAATATTGAATCAAAAATATCTTCCTATATGGATGAGGTTCGTGACCTAAGCATAGCTGACAGGCTTCAAAGACAAAGAACGATTCATAGATTTGTGCCTCCGTATGAATTGAATTTTGAATGGTCCGCAAAAAACACGATCGAAAATATCTTGATGCCGCACCATAGGGTGAATTATCCTTCCGCAAACTATAGTTTTACAAATTATAATTGCATAAACTTTAGAACAAGCAACGATACGCCTAGTGATGCAGTTCTTATGTATCCAAACGTTCCGCTCGATCCGCACCCAAGGTCGCAATACGAACTTTCCGGATCATTTGCTTTTGATTTCTGGATTGCGCCAAAAAATCCACAAGTAAATTCGGGCGACACCATTAGGCCCGGAACATTGTTTCATCTCCCCGGCGCATATTCTATCAATATTCTTTCCGGAAGCTCGGTTGACCATAACGGCTTTGTCGATAAATTTAGATTATCATTTCAACTTCTTGACGATGCGAATTTGCCGCCCGATACAATAGACTTAAGCCTTGACTCAAATAATGGCGGAATCACAATAGTCTCGGAAGACAATATTTTAAACAGAGATGAGTGGAACCATGTTACAATTACTTGGAGAGGCTATGACCCAGTTACAGCGTATGGTTCGGGATCTATTTTTATTAATGGAGAACTAAGCTCTCAGTTTAATATTCAGCAACAACTTGAGGCTGGATCATATAATAACCCGAATCCTCCGGCAGTGCTTTTTGTTGGTAATTTTTACCAAGGAACAAATACTGGACTTAACTCAATCGATAGGTTCTTTGGGGAAGACACTGCCATTCGGGAAGGATTGTTTGAATTAAACTCTGGTGCAAATTTTGATGCACCGGACGCTTATAGCTTTACACATCCTCTAAATGCAGAAGTACATGAATTAAAAATCTACAAGTCTTATCTTTCACAGGAAGACGCAAAAAAATTAAACAGTGGTGCGCCAAATGATTTACATAATCTATGTTTCTATCTTCCTCCCTTTTTTACAGAAGAATCTCCCGAGAAGAAATTTTACAAAGGCAAGGGAGGGACTTTAGTCACTCCGTTCTACACAGAGGATGGACAGACAAGCACTCCATTTGCGGGAAGGATGGCGTTCGGAGTTGGCGGAATCTATATCAACACAGAAAATTATGTAAGAGATTTCGCAACAGGAAACTATGGAAGACTATGGGCTCTTACTGGATCAATCCAAGCTCCACCCTCAACAGTAGTAGAGTCGGCAAATACTTTTTTATTCTCGCAGCCAAGCAATGTAAAAAGACAGTATTTCATTATGCCTTGCGACAATGGAAATATTGTCCCCAATTTTAATTTACTAAAACCCCTGAAAAATGATTCGAGGCTTTATAATGACTTAGGACATCTTGATCTTGGCAATATTTCTCTAAAGAACATTGTTCCGCCTGAGGCGTATCGTGCTTCGTCTTCTGTTACGACTACGGGTTCTATACTAGATGATATCATAGGAGCGAATCCAGAGGACGTGGGGACGATTCCGGGAGCATCTTTGGCGATTGCTCATAGAACAAAGAACAATTCTTCAAACTTTGTTGTGATGTTTGATATAAGTTCGCTTTATTATGGTATGAGGATCCGGCCAAAATCTTTCGTGCTAAAAGACGTATCCTTACCGATGACTCCCGGACAATCATTTACGATTCGAGATGATGGTAGAGGGAATCTATACAGAGCCGACAATAAAGGCAAGCATCCTACTTGGGCGAGCATTGGAAATATTTTCTATGATGAGGGCTTGGTTATTCTTAAGGCCCCTCAGCTTTATTTCTTCGGACAGGACTATTTTGAGATGGAGTTTGATGGAATGCAAAATATCCACACGTTTACAATTAACGCGCTCGCTCCGGCACTTCACCAGACAGAATCAACAAACCCATCATTTGTTCCGCCAGAAAAAGATGATTTGGCAAACAATCCAAATAAAGATTATGTTTATATTACTACAGTCAATGTCCATGATGATAATCTAAATGTAATCGCAAGGGCTCACATGGCACAACCTACGGCCAAGAGAGTTAATGATAAATTTGTATTCAAAGTAAAGATGGACTACTAAAATACAAACTATTTATAGCCATGAAGAGAACTAAAATTAAAAAGAAGCACCTTATTGCTCTTATCGAAAATACAATCAAGGAGCAAATCCTTGGAACTACGTCAAAGCCAACCAGAGTTACACCAAGCGGCGTTGCATCGAAGGCCAAGAAGGTTGGGCAAGCCCAATATTCTCTCAAAACTGCATTTGATGATTATGCTAAGAGCATTTATAGCCTTGGCTATACTGCTGCAAGAAATGGCGACAATCTCAAGCAAGCCGTTGATAACCTTACGGATATGATGCAAAAGAATCAAATCCGCGATGTTGTTGGAGATGATGCTGTGCTTGATACTTTAGCGGCCGGATTTAGAAAAGGCTATCAAGACAATCAGGCGGGCGTTGCTAAGAATGATGGCAGGAAAACAGAAAATAAGCCAGAAAGTAGTTCGAGCAGCGAAAAAGAAGAAGAAAATACTTCAAAGCCTCCGGCTAAAAAGGCTCCTGCCAAGAAAACACCCCCTAAGAAAACACCTGCTGCTAAAACTCCTCCGACCAAAGTTCCTCCTAAGAAAACAGCTGCTAAGAAGACTCCAACAAAGAAGACGATTTCTTTAAAGAATAAGGACGCTGACGCGGGTTCGGGATCGGAAATGGACAGAATTATTGATGACATGGCCATTGACAGGGCGATCGATAATCTCAAGAAGGCTCCTATGTCGGCAAAGACCTCTAAGAAAAGAACCATGAAAGTTGCTCCTCCGAAGGTTAATATCGAAGATAATCTTGATGATTTTGACGACTTTGATAATGATCACGACATTCCATCATTTGAACTAAGAGACAGAAGTTAAAGTTAGGCTTTATCTTTGTGTTTCTTATATAAAAACCTCAAGCAATTCGAATCACTGTTTTTGTCAAACACTATCTCATACTTCGGAATCCGCTTGAGGTTCCATTTTTTAATATACGGAGTTCCTGTTCCGAAATCTGTCAAATACAGTTTTCCGCGGCTCGATATAAATTGACCCGCATGAATATCCCCATGAATGATTTTTAATTTCTTCAAATCTTTCATGATATTTTTTATGGATTTGTTTCTCTTGTTTGTTAAAAAATCTAGATGTCTTCCATCATCCTCTATCCATTCGAATACCATTGTGTCTCTCTCGTTATGAAACAGAAGTTTTGGCATCCATTCAATTCCATTTATAAGAAGAATATTATTGCATTCAACCTCTCTCCAAAATGACTTTTTAGAATCAATGTTCTTCTGGTCTTCAAAAGTTATGCCTACGGATTTCTTGATAAAATAATTGATCTTATTGCCAAGATTATCTGTTCGATGTCCTTTGAAAATGGTGGAAACAGGTCTAACTGCGTAAAGTTCAACATTTTGCGGATCATTAAAAAGAAAACGAAAATCACTAAGAATTTCTTTCTGATATTCTCTTAGTTTGCTTTGGCTCGGCCAAGGAGATGCCATGGGGCTTACACTTAGGTTTATATCGATAGGTACCATATTTATGCCTATAATGAAAAGAATATCAAAAAAAATCGATATTTTCCTCATGAACGAGGCCCCAATTGGTGAATTTGATTTAGTAGGAGATTTTTCTAAAGGAACTTCATTTAAGAGGAAAGTAGACAGGGGTATTTTAACATCTCCTAAAGGACAAGTAAAAATTAGAAAAATATGGGAAAACACACCAATTGATTTTGACATGTTTTTTATTAATACAAGACACGCGGCAAAATATGATAGTCCAGTTGTTGAGACAGGCGTGGTAGATTTAGAGTTTGTTAGAAAATATTTTGGCGACGAAGTAGCGGACAAGATTAATCCAAGTAGCTGTACGATTATTTACACCAACAATTACGGCGATGAAAAGGTTATGATGACTGGATGGATTTTGGCTCATCGTCTTGGTCATGCAATTATTAGAGGAGACAGTGAACTTAGCAAAGAAATGATTTTTTTTATTTCGGAGGCAGAAAGAATATGGGCTCAGCTTTTAGATACTGTTTTCAGTTACCAGACTCCGTACCGGCACAATTATTCCAATATAGATAGGGATGAAGATATTAAAAGAGCCTTGTTTAATTCTTTGGGTACGATGAGATCTGCCAGAGAAGGTAAGATTTTAAGGCCAAGTGAGTTTTACTTTGAATTGTTTGCACAGTATCTTCTTAAGGGCAAAATTACATTTAATGACATTCCAAACACTTTGATTCTCAAAAGGGTAAATTCTAAACTTAATGCAAGTGATCCTGACATCCTCGATATGGTAAATGACGACATGGAATATTATATTGAAGAGTTGGAGAACCTTTTAGAAGGTCTTATTAGAAAACTGCCCGGAAAAATATTGGTGATGTGATATGAAGATCAATGTGCTTATAGAGCAAATTGACAACTTTCTGCTTGAAGCGAAGATTGATAATCATATAAAAAAATTCCCCGCTAGACTTGCCGAGAGATTGCATCGATTCAATAAAATTAATCCAAAATACATCGATTGGATTTTTAGTGAACTCAAAGAACTTGTAAACGGGAGCCGTGCTGATATTGATCTTGTTATTAAAGGCGCAACTTCTTGGGACACAATTGAAAACATACAAGAAAAACTTGCAATATTTGAAGACCTTATAAAATATAGAATAATAGACGGTGCCGACAAAGACATCATGAGGTACACATATTTTGGCGTAGGAAACAAGCCTAACCACTTATACAGCTTGCCCGGCGAGCACTACATCGAACTAGACAGGGCGGAAAAAAGAGCAGAGTTTAGAAAAAAAATTAAAGAAAAGCCCGATTTTAAAACAATATATGAAGATGATTCTTATAGGATTATAAAAGTAAACAATGTTTCTGCTGCGTGCAGACTTCCTCATGGCGACTGGTGCACCGCCACAAGAAGCGAAGACAATATGTTTGATTATTATAACAAATATTCCGATGGGTTTTACTACATAGAAAAAATCGGTCAAAACAATAATGTTGCCATAAGAACAAATGCGTTCAATTTTACCGTAACTACTCAATACAACAATGAAACAGAAATAAACAACAATGATTTTATAAAGAATATATCACCAAATCCAGATGAGCATTATATGTTTATAACCAAGTGTACGATTCCGCCTTGGGTGGTAGAAGAAATTCTTATTTACGAAGGAAAGATGTAGATGAAGCTGCTCATAGAACAAATTGATGACCTTTTGCTTGAGGCAAGAATTGACGACCATATTGCCCAGCTTCCGTCTGGATATGAAGATGAATTATATCAACTTGGCGACCTAGAGCCAAAATATATGGATTGGGCTTTTATTCAAATCCGGCGCAGGTTAAAAAAAGCAAAGAACGAACAAGAGGCTGCTGAGATCATGAACGGCGTGGTTGATGATCTTTCTATGGATATGCTGCTGTTCAGTATAAAAGAGTTTGATAAACTGGTTAAGCACAAAGTCCTTAAAGGAAAAGATACAGACATATTCAGATACAGCGAAGATGATCTTTTCCAACTAATAGTTGACCAATCAAAAACGATTAGAAAAATAGATTTGAAAAAGAAACACAAAGACCGCCTAAAGGATATACCAAGAGAAATTGTCGTATATGAAGATAGTAATTATGTTGTCTATAAAGTCCTCACTATGGCTGCTGCTTGCAGTTTGCCTCATGGAGATTGGTGCATTTCTACAAAATCTATGGATAATAAATTTGACGACTATAAAAAAGTGTACGACAATATATATTTCATTCATCATAAGAAGGGAAAATCCGACTCAAGTAATAATGCTGCAATACTAGTAAGAAAATCCCAGAAAGGACACTTCGTAGAACTTGTTGACAATCGTAATAACCCATTTTTTATTGAGTTCGACAACAATGGCAATGAGATTCCAATAATAGATGAAAGATATAATCTTTCAGCTGACTATATAGAATATCGCTTAGGAATGAGCATAATACCTGTTTTAGCAATATTGAAACTTGAGGGAATAATAGATAGTTCAGCCAGTGAACATGATTACTTATAATCTGTAAACTAATTTAAATTCATTGTTTTTTTTGTTCTATTACTATTATTATCCACATCATTATATTACATCATCCGTCCCATCATTCCCTCATTAGTGTTGAACATTTAGAATCACAATAATTTCATTTTACCTGTTGTTTTTGTCATAGCGATGTGTTATACTAAGCAGACAATGACAATTTTTTGGATTATTTATTTTTTCATTGCTGGGGCCTTGTCTTCTGTAGTCGCATCTGGTATGTCCGACCTTGCGAAAGAAAAAGGCGAAGATATCCCAAATTCAAAAATCGCTCGTTTTATTATTTCGTCTTTATTTTCTTTGGCATGGCCTTTGTTTTTTGCCTATGCCCTTCTTTTTGGACCCATCGAGCTTTCATATATGGACAACGATTCTGCGGCCAATAAAGAAAAAGACGAAGATAACTCTTGACACACCAAAAATATTCTGGTATAATCTCATAATCATGGACCTTGAAAAACTACTTGCAACAAATCTTGTTGGGCAACCTTGGCTCAAGGACTCCATTGTTTATTTAACAAACCATGGTTCTCGTGCCTATGGTATTCATAGAGAAGATAGTGATTTAGACCTTAAGGGAATTGTCATTCCGCCAAAAGAGTATTTTCTTGGTTTTGTCAATGTGTTCGAACAGGCAGAGTTTTCGAACAAAAAAGACAATCCGGCAAAAAAGGATGAAATCGAGGGTGTGGCGTATTGTATTCGCAAATTCTTCAAATTAGCCTCTGATTGCAATCCTAATATCATTGAAGTTTTATTTGCCGATGAAAGCGATCATATTATTGTCCACCCAGTAATGGAAGAAGTGTTTGCAAACAGAGATCTTTTTATTTCAAAGAAGGCTCGTTATACTTTCGCCGGATATGCACACTCTCAGCTCAAGAGAATTAAAAATCATCGTAATTTTATTTTGAATCCACCAAAGGGCGCTCCGCGCCGTAGCGAGTTTGGTCTTCCGGAAAATAGAAAACTCTCGACTTCTCAAATCGGAGGAATTCAAAACCTTCTTGATGCCGATTACGAACTAGCGGAAGACGTGATTGCCCTCTGGCATAAAGAACAAGCTTATCTTAACGCAAAGAAAAGCTATGATTCTTACATGAAATGGAAAGCAAACAGGAATCCCGAAAGGTACGCTCTTGAGGAGAAGTACCACTATGATGTAAAACACGGCGCTCATCTTATTCGTCTTTTGATCATGGGCAAAGAAATCCTTAATGGTGAAGGCGTCAAAGTTAAGCGTCCTGATGCAGAGTACATTAAGAGCATCCGTAATGGAGTGCTTAGTTATGATGAGATTATCGAACTTTCCGAGAAGCTTGAGAGAGAAATTGCTGGTCTTTATGAAGTTAGTACTCTGAGGAGTTCGCCTCCTGTGAATAAGCTTGATGATCTTCTTATTCGCACAATAGAGAAGTTTTATTCACAAAGTACTTGACATCTCGTTTATAGCCGCTATACTTAGGATTCATAACAACACAAAGCAGCGGAGTTTATGATGAAAAAGAAAAACACGTCCAAGCACATGAAGCTATCAAGGGACTATAATGCTCTTGGAGCAATTCTTCGCTCGGGCGGAGGATTTCACTCCGACAAGCGCACGCGCCGTAAGAGCCGGCAAAAACTTAACCAACAGGCAATTCAAGAGCAACTTTGATAGTCTGTTGAATTATTAACAACAAACAAAAAGAAAACACAACAAAAAACATGTCAAACAATAAAAATCAGATTAATCCCAACAATCAAAAACGTAGTGACTACATTCAAGCAATGCGAGTCTTTTGCTCGGTTCTTGCGAACGGATATCACGATCATCCGTTTCGAGTAGCTGCTGCAAATTGGAAACATATTGAGCCATGGCTTACGCCAGATGACCGCGAGACTGTTGGAGCTGCTTGGCGGGATTTGTATACGGCAAACAATAACGAGATTACTGAGATCAATCAGAGGATTCGGAGCGTCCTTTCGTCGGTTGCACAGCGACGAAGCTGAATCGAGTTAGGTTATAGACAACTAACAGTAATGCAATAATATTTCCATGGTCCCTATATACTTAAGGTGTATAGGGACTTTGCTATTATGGAAAAGAAAAGAAAGATTATGAAGGATAAGACAATGGATTCTTTTATTAAAAGAATTGTAGAACAAGTTGTTCCCTCATCATTGTCTTCACCTCAAGATGTTACCCCAAGAGCCGGAGGAGGCACAGTCCCACAGGACCCCGTAGCAGCGCTTACGCAGGCATTTAGTGATTACGATAGAGCCAAAACAAGACTAGGCCAGTTGTGTTATAAGATGGGAGCAAGCTTGCGCCGCAGGCCCATGCACGAGGCGATGCCTCTGTTTATTGCTGCCTTCTTCCGCGCGGACTTTACAGAAGATGATGTTCCAAGTATTTTTAGAAATGCCTTCAAGGCCGGGTACGAAGGAACAGATCATAGATGGAAAATTGGCGCGACTGTAAATGATAGTAAAAAAGAATCTTAAAATAACCTGACATTTCTTTCTAGATGTGTTATACTCATAGTATGTCTAGGGGCAAAAATTATTTTGGTTGCGTAGAATCTTATTTAAAGAAGCATTCTTTAAATGAACTTCGAAAGAAGCATGGTGTTCGCCATGCTGTTCATGGTCACTTGGTTGGTCTTGCTTATGACCAATTTGAGGCCAGTAAAACAAATCGCATTGCTTCAAATTGTCGCGGTGCTGTAATTGCAAGAAAAGATGGATCAAGTAACATTTGTCCCAATATTCCATTTGGCGAACTTGAAATTGTTGCGTTTCCATTTACGCGATTCTTCAATTATGGAGAAAATTTGGCGGCATATAAAAGGTTTAATCTTATTTCTGTCCAAGAGAAATATGATGGAACCTGTATTGTGTTCTATTACGACCCTTTTTTAAATAAATGGCAAGTGGGAACAAGAAACAATCCCATTGGAAACAATGAGAGTAATAGCTTTGACTTTAGTGAAAACAACACGGAATCTTTTAAGTTAACTTTTCGCGAACTATTTGAAAAAACCCTGAATGACTCTTATGGTTGTTCTTCAATTGAAGAGTTTGGCAATAAGCTAAATAAAAGGTTTACTTATATCTTTGAGCTAATGACTCCTCAAAACCTTGTTGTGGTTACCCACAAGGAATATAAACTTGCTCTTCTTGGGGCGAGAAATCTAGATACGCAAGAAGAAATTAATGTTGAGCTTGATGATTTAGGTATAAAAGATTTAGGTATCATTATACCAGAGAATCTAATTGGAGAGATTGGCTCTGATAATATCGATGATATTATTAAATTTGTTGAGTCAAGGCCCGAAAGAGAACACGAGGGGGTTGTTCTTCTAGGAGAAAACTATCAAAGAATTAAAATTAAGAATTCTCGATATACTACAGTTAGCCGAATTCAAGACATTAATTTTTCTGATATTGTAAGTCATATTGTCAATGGAGATATTGATGATATCTATGCAATTGCTCCTGAGATTGGTAAGAAGAAGATTGATTTTGTAGAAAATAAATTCTCTTCTTGGGTTAGGCGGCAAAATGATATCTTGTCTTCCGTAGAATGGGATTTTAATCTAGATAAGAAAGAGTTTGTCCAGAATATCTTTGGAAGAAAAGATATTGATAAGGTACTTCGCGCCATGATCTTTAAGGCCTTTGATAACAAGGTTCCTTTGAAAGAGGTTCAAGATATGATTGGGAAATATGGCCCAAAGGTTATTTGGAGCTGGATTCGAGATTAGTCTAAAACTTTAGGGGTTGGCCAAAGAGTTCTATCTCGATAGAATCTAGTATCTCATCTATATTGAATTCTTTTGGTATAAAGATCTTTTCTAAAATAATGGCCTGTTCTACCTCTATTAAAAGTTCGCTTCTATGAGAGGCTTTTATGATTATGGTTGAACAGTTATTGTCCGTATAGGAAAGAACGTAAGTTTCCTTTAGGTAAAAAGAAGGCTTTTTATAAAGAGTGATTCTATACACTCCATTTTTGCAAGCATGTTCGACGTAAACTTTGGTCTGGTCGGCAATTATTTGCTTTATTGGCGTGTGCATCTCATAATATAAATACGCTCCATCAGTGTTAGTTACATAATATATTAAAAAGGTAACTAAAATTACTCTAAATGGAGTGTATTAAAATATTATCCTGTTCTGCAGCTGGCGTGGAAAGGAATTTCACAGATGCCGGAGCCACTGCTCTCAAATTCGATCTGGATCTTCCCTGATGCGATTAGTGTCGAAAAGCCGAGGACCAACTCAACCGTGAGATCCATCATGCCGCCCTGTAGCTGATGCGGAAGGATGCCGTGCGGACGGTGTCATTCGCCGATTCGATGGACACCCCTAGCAATCCGCCAGATATCCGACACATGGATCCCGGTATGTTCTCCGTGTCCCCCACCCACCCCAGCGGCTCCGCACTGCCGACCTGCGGCACCGGAAGGGGGCACGAGAAAATGAGCGAGTCATCTGCGAGCGCCTCCGGCGTCACCGTAATCGTCCCCTCCAGCGTCACCAGCGAGCCGCCCGCAGCACGATAGGTCCGCGTGTATTGGCACTCTATGTTCGATACGCCGCTCACGTTCGCGACCGGCGTCCAGACCGGATCCCACCACTCGACGACGTAGCGAGCGTCCACATAAGCCTTTGTGGCAACATCCTGTAAAAACATAGGATCCTCAACATCTGTGATCCTATTGTTTCCCATGCTTAGGGGTTTATTTGTAGACGATCCACTTGGATTAATTATAAATGCTGTTTCATCATTGTAATCTCTAGAAGCTCGTATTTCAATGTTGTCTTTGCGAACGTCAATCTGAGACCAACAGTTCTCTGAGTCTGAGAAAGTATTGCTTGCTAAATAAAAATCCCCTGAAGATGTATCTACAGTAGCAAATGTTAGCCTAGTATCCCCTTGTGAAATATTAATTCCGTGATGGCTATGTTCTTCAAATACATTACTAATCCATTGAAAACCCCATGATTTATCATTAGAATCTTCAACAAATGCATAATTTGTTCGCAAAAATGCTTCCCCCAAGCCATCAACACTTCCCCATATAGCTTCATCATGAGCAATGTCATCCCATGTTTCAATGCTTTTTGAAAGCATTATTCCGGGATCTTCTGGCGAAAGTTCTTCTACTACCAATTTTTTTGAGTATTGGTCATATCCAATTAATAATGAATCATTAGAGGCGGTAATAAACGTATTTGCATCATCGCTTGTTAGGAGACTCGAATCTCCTCCTCCCAACTGTGAATCCACATAAGCCTTTGTGGCCGCATCTTGAGGATTAGTAGGATCGGCAAGGTTTGTTATTTTAAAAGTGTTTAAGTCAACATCTTGAACCGCAGGGTATTCGGACCAATCGTAGTTTGCGAGTTCGTCATGAGCGTCCACCCCAAGCTTTATCCCGTGGAGGATGCTGTTTACGTTGCTTGGGAGCGCTCGGATATTGGGCGTGTGACTGATGTGGCTGCCGAGCCGTATCCCTTTCGTCGACTCGTAACCTCCACCCGCGCTCGCGCCCGGGATGTCTAAATAGACGTTGCCTCCGTTTACCCCGTCAACATAAACACGCCCAAAGTTTCCGACCGAGTGCGCACCGTAGAGTTCAGCGTCACTCGACGACCACCGTACGTACCCTCGTCCGTATCCGCTCTTGCTGTTGCGCCAACCAATCCATCCAAGTCCTGCGGAGTTTTCGCGAGCATAGAGCCTTAAGAATTCGTCGCCGCGATTTTTTCCACTAAGCAGTATGCTGGAAAGACCAGTCGCATCGGGACCGACCCCAATTTCCGTCTCTTCGTAAGTCGTGCCCGCTCCGCCCCTGATTCTATCTGGAACAAAACTATCAACATATCCTTTTGTTGCGGCATTTGTGGGCGCAATTGGCTCTTCAACATCCAAGGGAGTACCGGAAATGCCGGCGTATACGGTATTTGATGATCCCGCCGAAGCTTGCATAATAAATCGTACATGTGGATTTTCTTGAGCAGATGGACTGAGAGACACAGAAAACTCAGACCATGTTGGATATCCAATAGAAGGTCTTTTGCTAGTAAGATTTATTTTCGTAGAAGGATTGTGTTCTAAACCTTCGTCAATTTTGGTTGTTAGGTTTATTTCTCCCCCTATCCACGGTTCCGCCACGTCTTCAATCGTTACGATGCTCCCGCCATTTGGACTAATCAGCCCTCCGGGTTGCATGTTGGATATAGCCTCTTCAAGTGAGATAATAGAATTCGCAATAGTGTCTTTTAAAACCATACGTTTAAATAGCCAAAGGTTACTCAATATTTTTACTATTGTAATTCAGAATACTACTTATTGCTATAAAAGGAACAACATGGGACAAAATCAAATCAAAATGACATACGGAGAACTTAAAGCCCTTATTCGCGAGGCGGTAGAGGTACAATTGCTCGAAAGTGAAATCCAGCTTCTTGAGGCAGGATATGGCAGCCTTGGATCGATAAGTGGAAAAGGATTAACAACTGGCTGGTTTCGGACAATTCCTAAAAAGCCATCAAAATACTACCACGGCCCAGAAACAAACATGGCAAAGTTTTTAGATGATAAAACAATCGGCAAAATTGCCCTTAAGGGATCATTCCGCGCGAGCAAGGAATTTAATGAACTTACCGCCAATGCTGGCCTTGTGCATGAGATGATTAGAGATTTTAAAGAAAACAAGAAAGATTTAAAGATCGACAAACAGACAATAAAAAACCTTGAAAAAGAATTAGAACTATACACAGAAGAAATTGCGGACTTTATGGGAATTGTCCTAACAAGAATGAAAGTTAAAAACTTCAGAGGCAATGAAAGATTAGAATATGTTGACGAAGCAATAAAATCTTCCAAAACAGATGATGAGGCTAAGGCAGTTTATCTTGCAATGCAGAAGCTTAGTAGCAAAATGAAACTATAATACATTCCATCAAGAAAAACCCCGGTAATTCGGGGTTTTTTATTTAACTCTTATTTTTTCTTCGTTGATGCGTTGGCACCTTACCCCCTCTGCTTGGCATAAAATACACACCTCCCTTCCAAGTGTTTGTTAATGTCTTAACTAGGAAATCATAAGGTACCATGACAGCAGTTGAGTATCTTGACTTTAGTTCTTTAATAATATCTTCTATTTCAATATCTTCTATTTCAAAAATAGGTTCTCCCGCAGTTGCTGCAACAATGATTTTTGATCTATTTGGAATAATTAAATCTTCGCTATTAATCATCCATTCGCCTTCAATAGAGTATGTTCTTGCGACTCTCATTACAATGGTTTCTATCATGTTTTTGATGTCGCCAAAGGTTATTTTAGACTCTGGGTTAAGTTTTTTAATGATTTTTTTTGTCAAATTGATAAAATGACTAGCATTTCGAATTTTATCGGGGACAATAGAATCAACTGCGGCGCGTATTTCGTCTCTTGTGAATCCAAGAATCAGAGAATCAATCCCTTGGCCCAAAACTATTTCCATCATTAGATGAAATCTAAACTGTGTAGATTCTTCTCTTGTTTCGGCATCTAAATGTCCGATCAATCGTAGGTAGTTTTTTAAATCACCAGATAACCAGTAATCTAAATTGTCATACATAAATCTTGTAATGTTATTTGATTCAACAGTTTCTTTTCCGGGCAAAATTATAATTGCGTTTTTTCTTCGAGAGACAAATTCTGCCACTGCTCTCTTGTCATCTGTTATCCCATAGTTTTTAAAGTTTCTTAGAAGACCGTCCTTTAGTCCGTTTTTAATTGCTGTTTCTAGCGGAAGAACAACAAAAAAGTGAGGAGGAATGTCTGTTTCGGAAAATGATGCTTCGCTGAGCATTTCGCTTATGATGTTTTCTATGATGGATTCTATAATCATTTTTTCCACTTATTATAAATTTTGTCGGATGTGGTTATGGGATCAACAGATTTGACATGAGGATATGCCTTCTTAAGTTGATCGACTTTGCTTTCTCCGAGATCTTCTGTCGCACCATGCGTTAGAATAATTTTTGTATCTCTAGGTATATTAAAAACGCTGTCTTTGACAAGCCACTCGCCTTCGTGCTCGTATTCTTTTTTTATAAAATGGTAGTATCTCATTAGATCTTCTGCGATTGTTTCGGTAGAATAATCTTTACCCTCCATGGCTCCGGGAAATAAGTTTTCCATATAAGCCGCAATTTTATGAAGAACACTTGCGAGATGATTAAGTGTGTGAAATTTTTCTGGCACAGTCTCCACAAAGAATTCGGTCAAGTCTTTCTGATATGTTTCCGAGTGATTTTTTAGAAATCGGAACATTGCCCTTAACGCATTGGAGGTATTAATTGTGCGAATGATGAGAACTATGTTTCTTACAGAGTCTTCTAAAGGCAGCATTATGCCGGCTGCTCTTAGTACATTTGACAAGTCTCCCGAATACCAGTAGTCCGGATTGTCATACATGAATCTTGTGAGATTATTATTTAATACTGTTTCTTTACCCGGCAAAATTAAAATCATATCTTTTGTCATGTATGTAAACATGGAGAGAATTCTTCTATCGTCCGAAATGCCTTGATTTTTAAAACCTTGGAGTTCATAATTTAGAAGACCGGAACTAAGCGCCTTTTTTGCGGGCAGTACAAGAAAGAAAAAAGGTGGAATGTTTTCCTCAGAGTAAGAATCCTCATTTAGAATTTTATGAATGACCTGCTCTATAAGTAAATCAACAATCACTCGCGCCTTCTCTTTCTTGCAGGAGTATACATGGGCTGATTTGGATCATCCATCTCGCCCCATTTTTTATGAAGTTTTTTAACTTGACCTTCATCATTAATGATTCCGACATGATGATATGAGGCGTTAAGGCTATCGATAGCTTTTGGCCCAATGCTTCTTGCAGCAGAATTCGTAAGAATAATCTTGGTGCTGGGCGGTATATTAAAAGTATCGTTCTTTACCATCCACTCACCTTCAAACGCATGAGGTTCCGCAATCGACTCGTGGACTATTATAAGATCTTGCATGATTCGGTCTGGGCTTATATAATAGAGTTCTGCAAGATGTGGAGCAACTTTTTCGATAAACTGCGCCAGACTAACACAAACCTTATGGAAATGCTTTAGAGAACTAAATTTGTCTGGGATGATTTTTTTCACTTGGCTCAATATTTCGGCACCATCATCTCCAAAGTTTCCATCTTCAACCATATTAAAAAAGGTATCAAAAAACTCTATGATGTCATCCCCATAACTTGCGGTCTGGACAAGGCTCATAAAGTTATCATACGTACTGTCTGTCGGCTTGGCAATTCCAATGTTTCGCACTGCGGCCTTGAGATTGCCCGAGTACCAGTAGTCAATATTGTCATACATGAATCTTGTAAGACTATTATTTGCCACGGCTTCTTTACCCGGCATGATTAAGAACATGTCTTTGGATCTACGGTTCTCCTCTCCCGACATCATGATAAGAATTCTTTTATCGTCCGATATGCCCTTGTTTCTAAAATTTTTCAATTCATAGTTTAGTAAACCAGAAGAAACTGCCTTTTTTGCCGGGAGAACAAGAAAAAAATACGGCGGAATATCTTTCTCTGTATAAGAGTCTTCCTTGAGGATTTCGCTGACGATTTGCTCAATGAGTAATTTAATCATTTTCCCTTGTTCTTTGCGGACAAGCGTTTCACCACTTGTGTTATTTTTTCTTGACTAGTGGTCTGAACATCCCAATATGTTGCTCTCAATTTTAAAATCACTTCAAGTGGAACTCTGTCTTCTGTGGTGTTTTTTATAAAAATAATTGAGGTTCTGGGTATAACAAACTTGTTTGATTTAGAAACCCACTCCCCCTCACCAGCAAAAACATTTTTCATTCTTTCATGCTCTTTAATTAGCGAAAGTTTAACTGACTCAAGAGAGGGTATGGTGTAATCGTAGTCAAATTCTTCTTTGATTTTTTTCGCAACATCTACAATGGTTTGGGCAAAGTGGTTTAAGCCCTTGAATTTTTCTGGCAAATGAGATGGTTTTATTTTGGAAGCCATTTTGGCTAGGTATTCGTTGCCTTGGGGGTTTTCGTATCCTCTAATTCTGCTTAGTGTTAATTTAAATTGTTCATACATGTTTTGTGTGCTAGAATGATATACGCGTGCCAAAGCATAGAGATCGCCAGAGTACCAATAGTTTGGATTATCGTACATGAATCTTGTAAGATTGTTTAGCTCTACTGTTTCTTTGCCCGGCATGATTAAGATAGAGAGAGATATGGTACTGTCGAATTCTGATGTAAGATCTAAGATTTGCGCATTATCGGATATGCCTTGTCCTTTAAAATTATCAAGATACCCATTCATTAATCCGTTTTCTAATCCGACCTTGGTTGGAAAAATAAGAAGAAAATATTGGGGGATGTTTTCTTCGCTATAGGAATCTTCTCTTAAGACTTCGCTGACAACTTGTTCTACAAATAAATCAATCATCCTCGTGCCTTTTTCTTGCTGGGGTTTTTGGTCTGGAGTTATTTAGGCCATACCACCTTTCCGACATTTTTGCGAGTTTGCCATTATTGAGAAAAAGCGCGGACTTATAAGTGGCTTTTAATTTTGAAATTATTTCGTCGGGAAGTTCATTTTTGCCGGGAAGTTCTTTGACAATAATAATTGAGGAACGTGGAATAGTAAAACGGCTTGATTTTGACACCCATTCGCCTTCAATTTTAAAGTTGCCCCTGATGTCTTCATTTATCCATCGTAAAATCAGGTTTTTAATATAATCTACATCGGGAATTTCATAATCATATTCAAATTTTTCCTTAATTTGCTCTGCGACATCTACGATAGTTTTGGAAAAATGGTTTAAGCCCCTAAACTTTCTTGGAAGTTGAGACGGTCGTACTTTGCTCTTTATTCTATGTAGAAAGCTGCCGTACTTGCTGTTTTCTAATATTATGAGCCTTGTTAGTATTCGACCAAACTCCTCATACGCGTCTGAGTCCTTATAGTCATAAAGACGACTTAATGCAGAAAGGTCCCCAGAAAGCCAATAGTCTGGATTATCATACATGAATCTTGTGAGATTGTTCAGTCTAACAGTTTCTTTTCCGGGCATAATGATAACAGATACTGGCTGATTGTCATCGTGATATGATATTTTGATTAGTATGCGCTTGTCATCGGATATCCCTTGGCCCTCAAAATTGTCTAGATATCCGTCAGCCAAACCGTTTTTTAAAGCAATGTCGGTTGGAGTAACAAGAAAAAAATACGGCGGAATATCTTTGTCCGTATAAGAGTCTTCATTTAGAATTCTATCGACAACTCTTTCAATGATTAAATCTAAATCCATGAAGAAACCCTTTCCTTTGGCAGCAATGTTTTTACTGTTGCATATTTTGATTTTAGTTCGTCTAGATATGGAATTGTGGCCTTTTTAGGGTAAACAATAATATGCGATCCCGAAGGTATGTTGAATACATCATCCTTACTCATCCATTCACCTTCGTACTTGTAATAATTATTAAATTTCTTAAATGCTGATTCAAGTGACGATTTAAGTTCGTTTGTCGTAATGGGCTCATCGCCAAGATACTCCTCAACGTGTGCAGGATCTACCTCCCGAACCACATCAGAAATACCCTTGAGTACTCTGGCAAAATGAGCAAGGCCTCTTAGGTTATCGGGAATCACAGATCTCAATTTATTAATATCATAACCGTCTTCTTTTAGTTTTCTTATCCAAGCCCAAATCATTTTGGTTTCATATCCAAGTAAAGGTAATATCTCACCCCTTAGCAGTCTGTCGGCAAGGTTTTCTTTGTGATTATACTTGCCTCCAAACAATCTTTCGATATTTTCTAATTTTCCAGAAAACCAATAGTCTGGATTATCATACATGAATCTTGTGAGCTTGTTGTTTTTAACAACTTCTCTTCCGGGCATGATGATTAGCATGTTTTGATGAAAGTCATCTTGTTCGCTGCTCGGTGGCCCAAAGTATTCAAATATGTCTCTTCTGCTTGATATTCCCTTATTTTTAAATCCAGTAAACCTCCTGTTGAGCAGACCGTTTTTTAATGCTACAGAGTCCGGCAAAGCAAGGTAAAAAAAATCGGGCACATCTTCTTCGGTATATGATGCTTCGCTAATGACTTCATTGACAATTTGTTCTACAATTAAGCTAATCACCTGTTCCTCATTTGTTTTATTTGGCGTTTTCTATAAGACGGCCTATCATTATTTTGCGGTGTCTGTTGTTTGGCCTGTGCCTGCGTGGCTCCGCCGCTGACAAGCATATTGTTGAGTGCATTTAGCTCGGAGACACGGCCTGCTTGTTGGAGTTTGTTAAAATCCAATATGAAAACATTGGAATAAGAGCTTCGTAAACTGTCTATAATATTATCTTTTAGTCCCTGTGTTTTTACAATATATATCTTTGATCCTTGGGGAATCTTGAGAACAGTTCCGGCAGTCATTTTCCAGTTCTTTAGAGCGGTAGGACCAGCAGACCCTGTGCTCTCAACAGACCTAGCTATCTTTTTTAATTCATCATCACTCGGAACGTCAATCTTTTCTGGACTTTTGTTTTGGGCGATACGCAGGGTGTTACGCATCGTTTTTAAGAAGTGACTAAAGTCTGCGCCTTTTTTGTCAAGTGACTCTTCTTCGGCGTATTTTGCAGCCATGTCAATCGCGTGTTTTGAATTGGCGTCTTTTGTGTAATCTTGAATTTTCTTTAGAGTCTCTTTGGACTTTCTCAACTCGTCCTTAAACTCATCCTTGAGGGATTTCTCAGAAGTGGAACTTGAACTACTTTTATTATAGGATTTATCAGAAGATGAGACTGTTCCAATGGTAGAGGTAGACGCAGAGCCTTTATAACCGCTAATCTTCGGATTATATGCTGCAAGATCGTTAAAGTCAGCTACGACTAAGAGTTTTGGGTTGCCGTCTTGGATGTAGTAGTGTGCCTCATGGAGAGATGTTGTGACCTTGGTGTCGGCTAGTATAGAAACCGTTCTCCTACCGATGTCTAATACAGATTGACTTGTCTGCGGAGTGCAAATAAAAACCGAATCAGAAGACCCTTTGCCACTTGCCTCTAGGATGATATCTTCTATCACGCTTTCTATCAGTAAATCTAATATCATAATCTAACTTTGGTCCCGTTCGGATGCAAATGCATACCTAGTATTACTTTCATAAATAGGCGTTTATTGTGCAAATGTTTGAAAAGAGAGGCTATACTAAGAATACATGACAGATTCAATTAAACCTAAAAAATTTGTTGGGCTTCATGCCCACACTCACTTTTCCGTAGGTGACGGACTCGGAACCCCGGAAGAACATATTCAATTTGCTTTAGAAAATGGCATGGACGCGATTGCGACCACAGATCATGGTAACATGAATGCTTTTTCCCACCAGAAAATTGCCGAAAAGCGCCTCAAAGATAAAGGTATTGATTTCTTTTCCATTCCCGGAAACGAATTCTATTTTATTCCCTCTCTTGAAGAATGGGAAAATATAAGAGAAGAAAGATTATCCGGAAGACAAGTAAAGAAATCCTCGAAGGCCAAAACTTCGGCGGCCACAAACAAAAAAAATAATAGTGTTTTAGACGAACTCCCTAAAGAAGTTCGAGACTCCCACTATAAGAGTGCCAAGGAAGATATAGAAGACTCTGTAGGTACCGCAGTTATTGAAAACGAAGATGAATCTAAAAAAGAGGCGCGCTATAAGGATCCTCTTACAAGAAGAAATCATCTTGTTCTTCTACCAAAAAATAAAGAAGGCGTTAAGGCTCTATTTGCGCTAACGTCGGAATCCTATGTAAATGGGTTTTACCGCTATCCTAGAATTGACCTTGAGCTTCTTAGGAAGTATGCAAATGGAAACATTGTCGCGCTTTCGGCTTGTGTGGGAGGTCCTTTGGCTTATACAATACTGACCAATCAAGAGGAAGGGGTTCCTTGGGATGATCTTGGTCCAAGCGATTATAATTTTGAAACAATCCAGCGTAGTCTCAAAGATCAAATCGAAGAGTTCCAAGATGCACTTGGTAGGGAAAATTTCTATCTTGAACTTCAATGGAATAAACTCAAGCCACAACACCTTATCAACCAACACCTAATAGCCGCTTCAAAAACAACAGGGGCAAAACTTGTTTCAACATGCGATTCGCACTATGCCCGTCCTGATCTTTGGAGAGAGCGCGAAATTTACAGGATGATGGCATGGATGAACAAGACAAAGGATGAAATTAATAAAGATGCTCTTCCAAAGGCCATTGATGAACTAAAGTGTGAGCTTTATCCTAAAAATGCTGAACAGATGTGGGCGGCATACAAAGACACCACAAAAGAGTATGATTTTTATGATGATGTTCTTGTAAAGGACTCTATCGAACAGTCTTGGTCCATTGCTCATGAGCAGATTGATAAGAAGAATATCCAAATCGATACAAGTGTAAGACTTCCGGGCCTTCATAAAATTGTTGGACTTGACACACTTGCGAAAGTTGAGAGTGATCTAAAAAAATCTAAAGGGCATGATGCGGACGTAGACGAAGATATCGACTTTGATGAAGAAGAGCTTTCGTTTCATGCCCTCCGACTCCAAGCAATTAATGGCTTAAAATGGAGGCTCGATACAATTTCAAAAGCCGGCCATATCAAACTTACAAACGAAACCATATCCGAATATACAAGCAGACTCAGGGAAGAGCTTGATGTAATCAGAACACTTAATTTTTCCAAGTACTTTCTCACATATTCGAAGATTATGGATGTTACAACAAACCGCATGATTACGGGGCCTGCCAGAGGCTCTGCCGGTGGAAGTCTTTTGGCCTATGTTCTAAATATCACACAGGTTGACCCTATCAAATATGGGCTTCTTTTTGAAAGATTTCTCACGAGGCATAAAAAGGGATTCCCAGATATTGATAGTGATTTTTCCGACCGTGAGCTTGCTGTACAATACATAGCAGAACATTTTGGCGAAACCAATACGGTTCCAGTTTCAAACTTTGTCCAGCTTCAAATGAAGTCCCTTATCAAAGACACACTAAAACTAGAAGGTGTTCCCTTTGATGAAGTAAATGTATATACGGCCAAAGTGTATGGCGAGGCACAAGCAGAAGCAAGAAAAAAGCCCGGCTTCGATGGGGCAATGTGGTATCTTACTTTTGACGAAGCCATGGAAAACTCAGAGACATTCCGAGAACTTATGGAAAAATACCCTACTACAAAGAGAACATTGCAAGTTCTTTTTAAGGCAATGAGAGGAATGTCTCGCCATGCCGGAGGAATTGTTGTAACCGACGATGGAATGAGGGATATGCCTTTGGTCAAGAGCGGTGGAGTCATTCAAACTCCATGGCCCGAAGGTCTTAATTTTAGACACCTTGAAACCTTTGGGTTTTTAAAATTCGATATCCTTGGTCTAGGTACTTTGCGAATGTTCGAGGATGCCATTGGGCTTATTTTAGAAAAAAAACTTGATCGGAAACCTTCTTTTGAAGAAATCAAACAATGGTATTACGACAATCTTCACCCGGATAATAACCCCATGGACGATCAACTGGTTTATAAAACAGTTTATCATGACGGAAAATTTGCGGGTATATTCCAGTTCGTAAACTCTACTGCTCAAAATCTTGTAAAACAACTAAAGCCAGAAAATATCACAGATATTGCTGTCTCGACAAGTATTATTCGTCCCGGACCATTGAGCGCAGGAGCAGATAAACTTTATCTTAAGCAGAGAAAAAATCCTCATCTTATCAAGTGGAAACACCCCCTGCTAAAAGAGGTGCTTGGAGATACAGCTGGCCTCATTGTTTTTCAAGAGCAGCTGCAAATGATTTATCACAAACTCGCAGGTGTACCTCTTGATGAAACAGACGATGTTCGAAAGGCATTTACCAAAAAAGATATGTCAACGAAGGACGAGGCCGAAAAGGAAAGAGAGAGACTTCGTAACGATTTTATTGAAAAATGCTTCGAAGCAAATAAAATCGACCATAAGGTTTCCGGCGAAATATTTGACGAATTGGAGAAATATGTAAGTTATTCGTTCAACAAAAGTCATGCTATTTCATATGGGATAATATCCTACATGTGTGCATGGCTATACACATATTATCCTAACGAGTGGATTGCGGCCTATATTGACTATAGCACAACAGAAAAGGGTAAAGTTACAGGAAAGGAAGATCCCAAGTCCGTTGCTCTGGCTGAGGCCAAGAGGCTTGGGTTTGAAATTGCAGATCCCGACATTAATCTATGCCGAGAGAAAACTTATGTTGTAAACAAAAATATTCTTCCTTCTTTTGCTTCTATGAAGTATTGTGGAAGAGCTGCAACAGAAGAAATTCTAGCCAATCGTCCTTATAATAGTTTAGAAGAACTTCTTGTTACTTATGATGCCAAGGGAAACATGAAATGGCGTCATTCAAAGTTCAACAAAAGAGGGTTTTCTACTCTTATTAAACTAAGGGCTTTCGGCTCAATGGATCTCATTGGTAAGGAAAAAAGATATATCTTTAAAAGTTATAGACATATGCACTATACGATTGTCGATAATATGGATCAAATTCGCAAGTTTGTTGCAAGGAAAAACAAGGGCGACCAGTCGCTTCTAGAGTTCATTGAAAATATTGCCCTAAGTGCCCCCAAGGAAGAAATCAAAGAATATTCTCTTGAAGAACAGGTGGAATTTCTCGATAAACTTGCCGGCATTTCTGCCAATACCGCTCTGCTTGTTCCGAAAAACATGAGGCAATATTTGTTTGATAGAAATATCCCATCAATGGATGATATCCAAGAAGGACCTCTAAAACAAACCGTTTGGGCGATTGTAGCAAACAGCAATAAGGCTATCACCAGAACGGGAAAGCATTATCTAAGAGCCAGAATATTTTCTGACTCAATGGCAGAGCACCAATGTTTTCTCTGGGGATTTAATCCTGAGAAGGATGCAACAATCCCCAAAAATTCTGTTATCATAGCTAAGTTAGAGAAAAACGACTTTGGATTTAACGGATTCTACTCAAACGTGGAGATTATCAAGGTCGCAGAAGAGGAATAGTGGATGTATCGCATTCTTGAAGAGCCCGAGTTTGTAGATGGTTATGAGGAAATAAGGAGATTTCGCAATTGGTATATTCCAGAGGAATTTTACATAAACCCAAGAGATGAAACTCCATTTTCTGTTGGTCGCAAACCGGGCTTTCAAGACGCCACTCTAAGCTCTCTGTACACCAATAAGCCATTTACGGGCGCGGAAATTATTCTTGATAAAAACGGCTCGGGTTCTGTTTTTGTTGAAGTACTACCGGGAAAAAGTGTTATATTAAACACATACGATGCAATCAAAATGTGGAAAAATGAAGAATATAGCAGAGAAGGTAGCAGAATATTTTCCAAGAAAGAATTTGTCTTCGCATCAAAGAGAAGCAAGGGGCCGAGCGAAAATCTTGTTCTTGTAGCCATGGATTCCGCGGCCTATAAAGAAGTGCACAAAAACACTCAAATTAAAAATAATCCATTGGAATTCTATGACCTTATGCCCGGATGGGTGTATCTTAATCCAGCAGGAGATTATTGTCTTTACCTTGGATTGGCTATGACTGCTTCTTTAAAACCCAATAAGGAAATACCAGCCGAAGTAGTCTTTCCGTCAGCCATAACAAAGGCAAGAGAAATAGTCTCCGTAAACAAACTGGGAAAAACCAACGGAAAAATCTACAATTATAAAATAAGAGCCAGACGAGCACCAAAAAATTTCCACTTTACTCCCCAGTATCACGATGCAGCCACTGTATGGATAGAAATCTCAGACATGATCGAAACAAGCGAGAGGAGAAGACTGGACATTGTAGAACAATGGGTCAAGATGCACGCAGAGCAACCCTACCCAGATTATCCACATAAACTAAACATAACAACAGGAAAATATGATCTTGTGCCATACGCAAAATTCATGGAAGTTGATATATTATCTTGGGTTTCCAAAATTAAAAGAGATACCTTGCGCGATTTTTTAGATCTTTATAGTGAAATCAAAGATTTTGAAAACAACAGCGGTAGACCAGAGAGATTTATCCCTTCCTATGATTTCTATAGAATAGTGGAAAAACTATCGCCCTATATCAACTTAGTCCCGTATGGAGTATTTCCCGAGGTAGAAGAGGATTTGAAAGAAATTTTAGGAGATGGATTGAAGTAACCCTCTCTATTTATAGCCATGAGCGACTTTATGAAAATTATTAGAGAAGCCACAATGGAATCGATGATCAAGCACAAGATTATTCAAGAGGCTAAACCCGACACCAGAGTAGCGTCTCCTTTAAGTGAAAACAAGAGAAGCGGTAACAACACAACAGTGCTTTCTCCAAACAAAAGAAAAACCGTGTCTTCAAATGGAAAACTTGCACTTCTTGAGGGGTTTCTTGCAACGCAGAAGACCTTTATTTTAAAAACTGAAAAACTATCCTCAAAAGCAAAAGAACTTATGGAGATTGCCTATAAAGGCACTATTGATGTTTATAATAAAATATCGGTAGAGCTTGAGGCTGCGTCGAAAGAGAATGCGAACTCGATTTCATCCGAATACAGAAACTTATCATTAGCCAGAACCAATGCGCTAAACTACATTAAACTACAGGAATTATATTTGGCAAATATTTCGGACTTGCAGTCCGAGATTGCCACAGACTCTCTTCCTTATATGAGGTTAGCGAAATCATTTGGCACATTTGATAATTGGCAATTTGATTTCCTTGGTGCGTGCTATTCGTCTAGAGGGGGTTGGGCAATGGTTGTCTATGAGCCTTATAAAAACACATACTCCAATGTGTTTATTGATGGTAGCGACTATTCTGTTCCCGTAGGATGTTTTCCTGTTCTTGTTATTAATATGGATCCCATGGTATACACAAGAGACTACGGAGTGGATAAAAAATCTTACGTTGTTTCTATGATGCGCGAAATTAACTGGCATGTTGTCGAGGCCAGAATGTCGGTTTGCGAGGATACAATGATGGGTCAAATTTATAATATTATTCCTATGTCTAATTTTGATGATGGCGAAGAAAAGGTTGTCAATGTTTCTGACCAGAATCCTGCCGCGATGGTTGCCGAGCCAGTTTCACCTGTTCCAGCGCAGAATAATTTTAATGCAACAAACAAAAGTACAACTGGAGCGTATTAATGTCAAGAAAAAAACTCACAGAACAATTTAGAAAACTATTGAGCGAAGACACTCCGCCTGAGCAACCCACGAATTCCCAACAGTTCGCTCCAGTTGTATCTGATGTTGCTCAAAATGTTTCGCTCGACCAGAAGGTTGACCGTTATCTTATTCGTTACGAGCGCGAATCTGTCCCGCTCGAAGGCCAGCCCCTTTATAGTGAAAACACCCTAAGAAAACATTATGGCACTCTTTTAGAACAAGATGACGACTTGGATCTTGAAGATGACGATTTTGGCGATGACGACATGGACATGGGCGATGATGATAGTGGAGATGATTTTGACTTCGATCTTGGAGGTGGTGGTGGTGGAGACTTCGACTTCGGAGGCGGTGGCTTCGGCGGAGGCGGAGGTGGGGGCGGTGACCTTGGTGGTGGCGAGGGCGGAGAAAGCGCGCCCGGTGCACCTGTTATGAATACGCCAAGAATCAACATTAATGAGTTTGCGAGATCTGTTGCGAGACTTGTAAGCAACTACGAGGCCCTGCTTGATCCTAGAACAACCATTCTAAACCGTGCTAAACTATATGTATCGAACAACTACGACGCCCGCACGGCAGAGGAATTGATGCAGATTCTCGAACTAAACTACCAGCTTGTGCCCGTGAAACCAACAGAAAGCGGACACACAGGCCCCGAAACAGAGTTCCCCACACCCTATGCCAACGGCGCTGGCGGCGGTGGCGGATGATATTATGGCAGAAGATGAAGGCAAGAAAAGCAAAAATCCTAGATTAAATTTTAACATAGATCATGGATCGACATATATTTCTGTCGAAGAAGCCTTAAGCGAAAAAAGAAACAAGACTCCAAGAATTGGCCGCCCCAGAAAGAAGAGAAGAATTTCTGGCGATGAGGAGATTGTTGTTCGCAATTTTAGAATCCTAGCAAAAACCCTTCGTCTTTCGGAAAAGATATGCTTGGACAATAATCTTACAATAAATTATCTATTGAACCACTTTTTGGAGCTTGTTGCAATGGAGGACGACTCTGTTGCGGAAATCATTAAAGAAGCATCTATTTCTCGTAAAAACGCCTATCAGGTAGCTTCGGATAATAAAAACCTTGACATCGATGATCTTTACAATATATTCAACGAAGTAATGCCTTGGCATGATAATTGAATCTCAAAAAATTACACAAACATTTATAATAACTTATTTTGTCTATTTATAATAGATGGACAAAGACACAAACTTAAAACCGGGTTTTTGGAGAAAAACTTCATTATGGCTCAAGGATAAATGGCTATGGATTTGCCTAGGAGCTGTTATCATAGTGGGTTTTTTTGTCTTTAGGTTTTCGCCTAAGACCAATACTCTTCTTATTAAAAAATATAAAGAGGCAATTGCGAGAAATCAAGAAGAGATACGTCGCCTTGAAGAACTTAATAAAAAACAGAAACTTGAAGAAGAAGAACTCAGAAGAATATACGAAAGAAAAATTTCCGAGGTTCAGCAGCAGTACAGAAAAATCTTTGATAACATAGAAGAAGATAGAAAAAAAGAAGTTCTAGACATTATCGAAGAAACAAATGGAGATCCTGATGAGATGGCCAGAAAATTGAACAAATTTTTTGGTATAGTCATATTTGATGAAAATAACGAAAACAAAAACAACAATAACAGTTCTTCATAGTGTTTTAATTGTACTTCTTGCGCTGATTTTTGTACCCGCCAAAAATGTTCAAGCGCAGGAGTTTGAGATCGATCCGCCAAAATTTGAAGGATTCACCCTGTGGGATCCGGAAAACCTATCAAACCCACCAGAGGGTGCTCGAATCATGCCTATTTTAAAAAATGAAAGCGCAGGATTTGATGGCGTCATTTGGTCAATCGAAGCCAACGCTTGGATTATGGCGGAAATTAAGGCGCATGAAAGTACGTTAATTGAACAGTGTAACCAGTATATTGACTCACTCAATATTTGGGCCATTCATTTGCAAGAATCAATCAAGACTTCTAGTAAATTTAGAGAATATGTTCTGCAATCAAGACTTGCGGCTACAGAGGCAAATTTAAACGATATGATTGAAGTAAATGAAAAACTTCAAAAGGAAGTCGGATTCTCTAGAAGAGAAAAGATGATCTTTATTTTTACCACAGTTGGTGTTGGAATTGTGGCCGGACTTGCCGGTTATACCATAGCCAAGATTTTATAATCCATACTTAAATGTATGGAAAAAGAAACACAAACAAATAAAGAAAACCCGAATTATAAAGGCATACCTGTTCCTGTTTTAAAAAGCAGCGATGGACGAGCCTCCACTTCATTTACTATTACTGTTGTATCCTTTGGCTTGGTAGCTTTGCACTATCTTGCTTGGATTATTGGTACAGCTTTAGGGTATGAGATACCCGCATTCGATGCAACAGAAGTAACATTGTTTCTGGGTTCTGCTTATACATTATATTTTGCAAGAAGATGGGCCTCTGAAAAAAATAAGACAACTGATAAAGATTTAACTTGCCAAGATGAATAGTTGATGTTATAACGATCACTATGACAAATAGCAGTAGTGATCTTATAAAACATTTTGGACTTAATAGAAAAAACTCTTTAGATTGTGCACGTTGGATCAAACAAAATTATTTCAATGATCAGCAAAAAAGTTTGATTGAAAATGATTTAGACGTATTCTCATTTGTGAATGATCCGAAAAACAGATTTCCTTATAGTCTCCATCATTTAGTTGGATTCTATAAGGAAATTAAACAAACACAAAAACTTATTGATAAGGTGTCTATTAAAGAACTTGAAGAGCACGAACCCAAGGGAAGATACCTAGGCGAAAATTTAGGAGTAATGCCTTTGGCGGAAGTAGCAAAACACACGAACTTAGGAAGTGCTACTTCTGTATCAAGGGCAACTTATTCTGGACTAGATAAGATCAAAACACTTAATTTACCCACAAGAGATGATGACGAACTTGAGAAATTCTATGAAGATGGAATTGTAACAGCGACTGTTCTTTATGTAAAGTCAATGAAGAACAGTCCATCCCCAGAGCATTTTATTGATAAATTAAAAAAACATAGATTTATGCTTGATGAATGGACAACCGAAGAAGAAATTAATTGGATTAAAGAAAACTTTAGTATGCCCGGCGAAACTTTGGTTTCTCTTATTGTGAAAGATTTTGTGTCCATAGAAAACAAACTTAAATCATTTCAGGCTTTGTATAGCGAGGTAATTTATGGATGATCAGAACATCATAACCAGCAATAGCGATATTGAATTTGATCCAGACAGTCTGATTTCAGATAAAATCGGTGTCTATGAAGAAGATACACAAGAAAAAGATACGTCTGTAATTCAGAATCTAACAAACCATATTCGATGGGATGGGGCAATGGAGGTTTATGCCAAAGGCTCTTTAGCGGAAGTATACAAATACAAAGCAAAATCAATTAGTACAATCTCTAGGCTTTCAA
>Ga0265293_10003315_pt1 | contig 30067 bp, 26 predicted proteins | sample Munlanlewell138R_FD_192505 | JGI IMG/M metagenome (GOLD analysis project Ga0265293, IMG submission 192505) | Leachate microbial communities from a municipal landfill in Southern Ontario, Canada - Leachate well 138R | ecosystem: Engineered > Solid waste > Landfill > Unclassified | place: Canada... | reverse complement strand
CAGGATGACTTCCATTTGAGTCTCACCTCTTGAATTTCAACGTTCACCGTTCGCAGAATCGGAATCATTATTTTGAGACCGCAATCCACGAAAATCAAAAACACTATCGACGATAGCCAGTACCACTAAAAACGGATAAATCAGCTGAGTAAACAGCACCATACCGACATACAAACCAATCAACCAAAAATTACCGGAACGGTATTTCGCGATTAATCCGTGTACTACAGCAAGGCCGGCAAACATCAGCGGCACACTGCATAGCGGCGTTAAGATCACAGCCTGTATCCCGAGGCCTGGCGCAAACAACATACCAAACACTAGGGGGAACACTATTACCTTTGGCAGACGCAAGCTTTTAAATTCTTGCGCAAACCCACCAGGGTTATACAAAACTGCTTGCCAATACCGCGCAAGAATCACACTAATGACGCATAACAACTGCAATACCGAGGCCATCAAGCCGGTTAACACCGGAACAATTAAGCTTTGTAATTGCAAACGATCTTCAGCAGATAACTGCTCGTACAGCTCAGCCAGCATTTTTGGCATTAGCGCATTCAGCTCTACAGCTAAACTGGCTAGGGGTTGTGCAAATGCCACACCCAACGCCCAAGCAAAAAACACTGCGATCAAAACACTTGCAAGCAAGGTTTTTGACCAAGACGAGGTCGCGCGCAAGATATACGCCATGCTTAATGTTCCCAGCAACCCTAACAGGGGGCGTGGATCATCAAAATAGGCCCATACCGCAGCGGGTAACAACGCCCAAACAATGACACTCAGTGCATCGTTCAGACCACGCCTTAATAAGACTAAACTGACTGCAGCAGCACTCAGCCAAAACATCATAGGTATAGCCGATGCGAAAGCCACTACTACAATGGCTTGCATGCGTCCACGCATAATAAATTCAGCGAGTCTACGCATGCATTAACCTATCCATTTATCGGGCACAGCCTACAATCAATTGCTATGACTATCGGTGTATGGCAGCAGAGCTAAAAAGCGTGCGCGTTTGATTGCAGTAGACAATTGACGCTGATATCTAGCTTTAGTGCCAGTAATACGGCTTGGTACAATCTTGCCAGTTTCTGATACATAGGCTTTCAATGTATTTAAATCTTTGTAATCGATTTCTTTTACATCTTCAGCGGTGAAACGGCAAAATTTACGACGGCGGAAAAAACGTGCCATGATAGTGGCTCCTCAATTAGCTCTAGGATTACTCATCAACATCGTTGTCGCTGTCGTCGTCGCCATCTTCATCGGCGCCTTCGGCAGTTTCAGGACGTTCACGACGCTCACGACGCTCGTTACGGTTCTCTTCAGCCTTCAACATCTCAGACTGTTCAGTAACCGCTTCATCGCGACGGATGATCAAGTTGCGCAATACGGCATCGTTGTAGCGGAAACTGTCTTCCAGTTCTGCTAAAGCTTTGCTGCTGCACTCAACGTTGAGCAAAATGTAGTGAGCTTTATGGATATCATCAATTGCATAGGCTAATTGACGACGGCCCCAGTCTTCTTGACGATGAACTTGACCACCATCTTCTTCGATCAGTTTGGTGTAACGCTCAACCATACCGCCGACTTGTTCGCTTTGATCCGGGTGGACCAAGAACACTATTTCGTAATGACGCATAGATGCTCCTTACGGGTTGTAGCCTGCCGCACCATGCGGTCAGACAAGGAGTTGATAAAATTTGCATTAACTAACTACATGGGTAGTACACGTAATGCAAGGCGCGTATTCTAAAGAAGCGCGCCCGGCTAAGCAAGGTAAGTCTGATAAAAGGCTGATTTAGCCCTGTTATCAGAATTTACTTCGCAGATAAACGCTGACGTTGCGCTTCAAATAAGCACACACCAGTGGCCACTGAGACGTTTAGGCTGCTGACACTGCCTTGCATCGGCAACTTGACCAGATAATCGCAATGCTCGCGCGTCAGACGGCGCATACCAGTGCCTTCTGCGCCCATCACCACAATCAAGGGGCCGGTCATATCTTGCTGATACAGGGTCTGCTCCGCATCACCATCCGTACCCACCACCCATAAGCCTTTTTGACGCAGCTTTTCTAGGGCACGAGCCAAGTTCGTGACGGCCACCAAAGGCACCACTTCCGCGGCACCACAGGCGACTTTACGTACGGTGGCGTTGAGCGTGGCGGATTTATCTTTAGGGATAATCACCGCATGCACACCGGCCGCATCAGCCGTGCGCAAGACGGCACCTAAGTTATGCGGATCAGTCACACCATCGAGCACCAACAACAAGGGCGGCACCTCTAAGCGATCGAGCAGTTCATCGAGCATTTGCTCGCCCCAGATTTGGCTGGGGCTGACTTTGGCTAACACGCCTTGGTGCACGCCATTGACTTGCTCATCCATCTCACGTCGGCTGATGGTATTGCTCTGTACACGGGCTGCATCCGCGAGATCACGCAAGATCTGAATACGCGGCTCACTACGGCCATCGGCGATAATCAGCTGCTTAACTCGCTTAGGATGGTGACGCAGTAGCGCTTCTACCGCGTGCACGCCGTATACATTTTCTAAATCACTCATAATGCCCTGCCTTAGTCGACTTACTTACCACTTTACGCTTGCGGCTTTTGCTTTTGCTTTTCGCGGCTGCTTCAGCGCTTTTCGCCTTAGGCTCTGCTTTAGCACCCGCTGCCGAAGTTTTACCTTTAGCGGGGCTTTTAGCACTTTTTTTCGCCGGAGCCGACACTGGGCGTTTATCCGTAGAGGCACCCACTTGACTCATTTCAAAGTCAATTTTGCGCTCATCCAGATCAACCCGCGCCACCATCACTTCAACTGTATCGCCAAGGCGGAAACTACGACCGCTGCGCTCACCACTTAAACGGTGATGCAATGGATCAAAATGGTAATAATCACCCGGTAATGCGGTGACGTGGACTAAGCCTTCAACATAAATATCTGTCAGTTCAACAAATAGACCAAAACCTGTGACAGCGGTAATCACCCCAGCAAAGGTATCGCCGACCCGATCCAACATAAACTCACATTTCAGCCAGGTCACCACATCACGCGTCGCTTCATCCGCACGACGTTCAGTCAGCGACACTTCCACACCGATTTGTTCTAAACGCGGCAAATCATAGGGATAGATTCGCGCTTTAGGCATAGCGCTGGCACCGACACGTTGTACATGCTCGGTTTCTTTACGCGAGCGCACGACACTGCGCACCGCGCGGTGATTGAGCAAGTCGGCATAACGACGAATCGGTGAAGTAAAGTGGGTATAGGCTTCGTAATTGAGACCAAAGTGGCCGTTATTATCTGGGCTGTACACCGCTTGACTTAACGAGCGCAGCATCACGGTTTGGATCAATTGAAAATCAGCACGCTCACGCACTGTTTCTAATAACGCCAAATAATCTTTAGGGGTTGGATCGCCTTTACCGCGATTCAAGGTTAAACCCAGCTCAGTTAGGAAACCGCGTAATTTTTCCAGTTTTTCTGCTGGCGGACCATCATGCACACGGTACAAACCGGGCATATCGTGATCCTGTAAAAAGCTCGCCATGGCCACGTTGGCACACAGCATGCATTCTTCAATCAGCTTGTGTGCATCGTTACGCTCAGTCGGCAGAATCTCAGAAATTTTACGGTCTTCACCAAACACAATATGTGTTTCACGGGTTTCAAAATCAATCGCACCGCGAGTATGGCGCTGCTTTTGCAGGGCTTTATAAACGGCATAAAGCTCTTTAACATGCGGCGCAACCTCTGCGTACTCAGCCAGGAACTGCTTGCCCTCAACGCTGCGTGGACGCTCCAGCATGGCGCTGACGGTATCGTAGGTTAAGCGCGCATGCGACTGAATCACTGCCTCATAGAACTGATAACCACTGATTTTGCCAGAACGCGCGAGAGCAATCTCACAGACCATGGCCAAACGATCCACATGCGGATTGAGTGAGCACAGACCGTTGGACAATTCCTCAGGCAACATCGGAATCACCCGTTCAGGGAAATACACTGAGTTACCACGCAATTGGGCTTCCGCATCCAGTGCAGAATCCACTTTGACATAATGCGACACGTCAGCAATGGCGACAAATAAACGCCAACCGCCGGACAGCGAATCACTGCCGCCGCCACTGCGTGGCTCGCAATACACTGCATCATCAAAGTCACGCGCATCGGCACCATCAATGGTGACAAAGGGTAAGTGACGTAAATCCACGCGCTTTTCTTTGTCTTTTTCTTCGACTTCAGCTTTAAAACGTTTGGCTTCTTTAAGGACTGCATCAGGCCAAACATGCGGAATATCGTAGTTACGTAAGGCCACTTCAATTTCCATGCCCGGCGCCATATATTCGCCCAACACTTCAACAATATTACCTTGTGCCTGAAAACGTGCGGTGGGCCAATGGGTAATCGCCACTTCAACCAGTTGACCGACTTGCGCACCACTGGCACGACCGGGACTGATCAGCACTTCCTGCTGCATTTTTTTGTTATCGGGCAGTACAAAGCCGATACCATTTTCTTCGTTATAGCGGCCAACAATCGTCTCATGGGCACGCACCACCACTTCGGCAATGGCACCTTCACGGCGGCCACGCTTATCAAAGCCCACCACTCGGGCTAAAACGCGGTCACCATCAAAGACTAAACGCATCTGCGTCGGGCTTAAAAATAAATCATCGCCGCCATCATCAGGAATTAAAAAACCAAAACCATCGCGGTGACCACTGACGCGACCGACCACTAAGTCCAGTTTATCCACTGGCGCATAGGCGCCACGGCGGGTATACACCACTTGAGCATCACGTTCCATGGCGCGCAAGCGACGGCGTAATGCTTCAAGATCGTCTTCTGTTGTTAAGCCAAACTCCTCCGCTAACTGCTCGCGAGCGGCCGGCGCACCGCGCTCAGCCAAGTGATGTAAAATCAACTCTCGGCTCGGAATGGGGTTATCGTACTTTTCCGCTTCTCGAGCGGCCTCTGGATCGAGGGATTGCCAATCGGCTGTCAAATTAAATCACCTTAGCTATAAAAATATGGTGGCACTGTGAATAATTGTTCACAGCACCCTAGACCTGTCTAATTTAACAGATTTTTTCGCAGATAGGGGTTTACAAGTTCTTTTAGCGGCCGTATAGTTCGCCACCACAACGTTGTGTAATGCACGTTGTACCACGGAAACAACGCAAAAGTATTGTTTTCGATGCCCAGGTGGTGGAATTGGTAGACACGCTAGCTTCAGGTGCTAGTGCTCGCAAGGGCGTGGAAGTTCGAGTCTTCTTCTGGGCACCAATCAAAAACAGCACGCTTTGGCGCGCTGAATTAAGAAACCCGCTTTATGCGGGTTTTTTAATGCCTGCAGATTGAGCGCAGTCAGAGCGCCACGCTGCGACACATATCCCACCACGCTCAAAGCCCTCGCCGCGCGGCTCCAGTATCTCGCTCGCGCGGTGCTAAGCGCCTTAGCTCCAATCATTCTGAGCTACAATTTTTTGCTAGCCGAAAAAACTGCGATTCATTTAAACTTCACGCCTTTAAACACCTCAAGAGCCCTACATACTAAAGAAACTTGAACACTCCCTAGAAAAAACTATCTTTAACAGTCGCTGGTTACTGACCCCCTTTTATCTGGGATTGGTACTGAGTGTCATCTTACTCTTTTTGACATTCTCCCGACCTAAAGAGGCTGTCGCGAAAGGGGTAATACTGTAAAACGGATCACATTTCCATCTGAGAGCTTACCGTGTCGACAGCATGCATGCCCACGCCTGATGACAGGCAATTTGCGCTTTTTCAGGAATTGCCAGCCTCATCACCTCCGCCCCACCGAGTGACGACAACCTCATCAGGACGACGCTTCAAGCAGGGAGACGCTAAGGCCATTTTTTTTGGGCATGATGCCACTTGAGGATCAGTTTTTTATGGGCTCACTGCTTGGGATGTCAGGGCTCATCCTGTCGATGACAGAAAAAGATCGTAACTACCCGGATGAGCGCAATTGAATCGTCCTGTCATCGAAATCGCCGAGCAACTATTTCATCATGGGCTATTAAATGATTTGCGACAGCCTCTAAAGACCGAGGAGGATGTCAAATGGCTACTCTACAACAGCGCGCTATAGGCTGAACTTTTAAGCAGCTTACGCGCTACGAACCATAGTGCCCCTTCTAAAGCTCAATCCAGCCGCCTCTAGATGCACTAGTCACTGATGAATTAAGCTCTTTTTCAGCCCATTCTGAGACCTGTGACGCATAGGTCAAGCTGCAAACTTCAACTCAAGCCTAAACTTGGGTAAAGTTTGTGGCCATTGCATTTTACAGCCTAAAAAGAAGGGAATCTTTATGCCACATTCGACTGCTCCAGCTGCGTTTAAGTCATCTTATGCCTTAAGCAAGACGCTATTGGCACTTCAGCCACAGGCACAAGCACAAGTACGGCCCTTGCTGACAACAGGCTCAGCCATACTGACCTTTACCCGCTCTTTTAGAAAACTCATCTCGATAAAGCACAGCAGCGGTAAACATCTTTTATAACAGGATGTTTAGTGTGCATGCCTTGGCATTATTTTTTTACTCAGCGATCGCTTAGACACGCCCTCAATTGGCAGTCTGTGCGCTGAATATGTATTTGCCAATAGACTCACCCGCTTTTAACTGAATCATGACCTCACTATGAATTTTCTATCCTTTGAATTTGTTGCGATTTTTGTCACTTTCTTATTTCTATACTGGCTGCCATTTAATAGCAGCGCTCTGCGCAACCATCTGCTGATCGCTGCCAGTTACGCGCTGGTGGCCCTCTTCAATCTGCAGTTTGCTCTTATTTTGCTCGGCTACAGCTTATTTATTTATCTGCTGGCCAATCATGGTGATCGCTTTCTACGGCCTAAATACCTTTACCTATTGCTGGCGACCACCATTATTGGTTTGTTTGTCGTGTTCAAATACTATGCTTTTTTTCAAGAATCCATTCAGGATGCTTTAGCCGCCACAGGTCTCCAAATTGATCTACCCACCTTAAGCCTGCTGCTGCCCATAGGTCTGTCCTATTACAGCTTTCACTCAGTCAGCTATGTGGTGTCTGTACAGCGCCGAGAATTACCCAAAGCATCGTTTAGCGACCTGATGCTGTACCTGTGCTTTTTTCCAAGCATTATTGCTGGGCCGATTAACCGCGCCCGCCATTTCCTGCCACAAATCCAAGACAGCCAACGCAGCCTTCTAGAACCCAGACGTGCAATTTTTTTGCTCAGTTTAGCCCTGCTTAAGCTTTTTTTATTCAGCGCGTGGCTGGCAGACAATATGGTTGATCCGGTCTTCAGCGACCCCAGCGGTCACAGCCCTGGGCAAAATCTATTGGCCGTATATGCCTATGCTTGGACCATCTATTTTAACTTTTCCGGCTATACCGATTTGGTCACAGGCGTGGCTTTATTTTTAGGTTTTCGCTTACCGCAGAACTTTAATGCCCCGTACCTGGCGGTTAATCTAAAAGAGTTCTGGTCGCGCTGGCATATCACTTTGTCGAGTTTTATTCGTGATTACGTCTACATTCCTTTAGGGGGCGGCCGTAAAGGTTGGCTGCGCACGCAAATGAATGTGCTGCTCGCGATGATGATTTCTGGTCTTTGGCACGGAGCGGCAACCACTTTTGTAATCTGGGGTGCTCTGCATGGACTGGGGGTTATTGCACTCAATCTGTTGCACAACATTTACCCCAAACACAACACGCCACCAACAAGCCTCTCTTTTATCTATCGCCACCTATCGCGCGTGCTCTGTTTTCATTTTGTCTGCTTTGCCTGGATCTTTTTCCGCAGCGACAGCCTGGATCACGCCGTGCTGATGCTGCAATCCATTGGCAGTGTGCAACTACAAGGGTTGCTGGAGCATTACGCCTACGAATTTTTAGCAGTTGCTGTGCTCTTTGTCCTCTACCCAGTGTTAACCCGCTGGACAGAGCGCTTAGAAAGCTACAGTGAACAGATGCCCTGGGCCTATTACCCCGTCGCTCTAGCGCTCATTCTGAGTTTAGCTTTCAGCTTCTCGCCCGATGGTATGCCCAATTTTATTTACGCGAGTTTTTAAGCTTATGGATAATGTCAAAAAACTCCTCCTGAGCTGTTACGTTATTTTCGCCTGCGGGGCTTTACTGATCTGGATGCACCAAAACTCCCTCGCGACCTTCTGGCAGCAAAACTATCACCAGCCGCCACCTTGGCAAGCACTGCACCAGCACGCTTTTTGGCAAGCCGGCACCCGCGTACATAGCGCAACAGCCAAGGCGGTTGCGAGTTTTGTGCTGGAGATGCGTGGCCAACCCTTAGCACCTGCCTCAGATCCAGTTCCAGCTCCAACTCCAACTCCAACTCCAACTCCAACCATAGAGATCGATCTGGCTGCTGGGCTCAATTTAGATACAGATAAAGGTACCGATACCGATACCGATACCGATACCGATACCGATACCGATACTGCCATGACTCTAGAACCCAGCGCAAACAGCTGTCAATGCCCTGTCTGCCCAAGCCCAGAAGACGCCTTGGCAGCCGCAGAGCCTCTAGAAGAGCCTTTATCCGCCGCCGCTGAGTTCAAGCAACAAGCTGAGATCAGTACAGGACAACGGGTATTTTTTGCTGGAGACTCCATGATGCAAGGGGTTGCCCCGCACCTCTCCGCTCGATTGCGCCGTGAATACGGTTTATCCAGTTTGGACTTGAGCCGACACAGCACAGGCCTCGCCTACCCGAGCGCCTTTAACTGGCCTGAAACCATTGCGCAAACCTTAAACGACAATGCGGATATCAAGCTCTTGGCTGTCTTTCTAGGGCCCAATGACCCTTGGAATATGCCATCAAGCCCAGGTGGAAAATTCCTGCGTTATGCCAGCCCTGCTTGGGAAAAGCTCTATCGAAGCCGCATTCGTGAAATCATTCACAGCGCACAAAGCCGCAACGTCGATGTGATCTGGGTCAGTCCGCCCAATATGCGTCCTGACAACCTCTCCGATAGGGTACGTTACCTTAATGGCCTCTATGAGTCTGAAGTCTTGCAAGCCGGCGAAGTGTTTCTCTCCAGCAATCAGGTCTTTCAGTATCCAGAAGCCACCTACTCTGATTACATGGGCGATGGCAGTCTGAAGCAAAAAATGCGTTCGGGCGACGGTATACATTTCACCATTGCAGGCCAGCGTACGCTGGCTGACGCCGTATTTAATCTGATTACCTTTATTCCACAGCAACAGGCTGAACATGACACACAACCTGCATCAAGTGACCGTCACTAATCCTTTTTCATCGATCCGCAGGATCGTGAGCAGTCGCTACAGCGCGCGCCTTGTGCTGCTATTGGGCACAGTGTTGCTCAGCAGTTGCTGCCCGCCTCCAACACAGAAAACGCTGCCAGTCCTGGTGTCTGCAGTGCGCTCAACAAGCAGCGGGCACCTAACCGATTACGCTGAAACGCGCTTAGGCCCGCTGGCCAATAAACTGCTCAGCATGGATCAGCGCAGCCATATTATTCAGCTGGGCGACTCACACACTGCAGCTGATTTTTTTACCGGAACCTTGCGCACAGCACTGCAGCAGCGCTATGGCAATGCCGGACCCGGCTGGTTACCTCCGGCCTGGATTCGTGGTCAACGCAGCGCAACCCTCAGACCCGGCGACGCTGCCAGCCATGACTGGCAACTGAGCAACAGTCGCGTGCAGCAGCACCCAAACTTTCCCCTTGGCGGTATCTTAGTGCAGCCCTTGCAGCAAGGCAGCCGTTTGCAACTGACGCCTTACAGCCCAATGCACAGCCGGTTCAATGTACGTGCCCTCTACCACAGCCCAGCGCAGGTCGCAGTACGCCTCAATGGTAAAACTGTGAGTTTAGCTGCCAGCAGCGGTTGGCAATGGTCTGCGCCACACTCGGTGCACTTACCCTTGGAGCTGGAGGTGCTGAATCACAGCTACCCCTATCTGGGCGGTTGGCTGCTCGATAATGGCCAGCCTGGGGTGTTGCTCAGCAGTTTAGGTCTCAATGGTGCCACCATCAATATGTTGGATAAGTGGGGCCCCGATTGGCCCAGTACACTGCAAAGTTTGCAGCCGGATTTACTTATTCTGGCCTATGGCACCAACGAGGCTTTCAATGACAACCTAGACAGCGGCGCTTATTATGCGCATTTAACCCGCCATATTCAGCAACTGCGCAGGCAGCAGCCGCAAGCTGCGCTGCTGATTATAGGTGCGCCCGACGCGATCAAAAATGTTTCAGCACCAAACTGTCAGGCTCGACGCCCCGCGCAACTGGGCAAGGTTCAGGCCATTCAGCGTCAAGTGGCACGCGAACAACACACCTTATTTTGGGACTGGCAGGCCATGATGGGCGGCATCTGCAGCTTTTCTGCTTGGCAAGCCAGAGCGCTGGCTCAACAAGACGGTGTCCATTTCACCTCGGCCGGCTATACCGCCAGTGCTAACGCACTCTTTCAAGACCTTGCGCGGCATATTAATCAGCTGCCGCACAAATAAGATTCTTCTGCGATCAAAGGATGATGTGCCCGATCAAAACGTGCTGGCTGATTAACTAAAAAAATCAGCCCGTCACGAGGACAGCACATGCGCTCTTTTTCGCTAGAGCACTGCGCGCAATACAATTTGTACCAGCATAAACACTGCCGTAATCAAGGCTGCCAGCCATAACGCGACAGCCGCTTGATAGCGACCACTGCGCTTAGATTCCAGTTTGAGCAGAAACACAATAAAGCTGACGGCAAACAATATCGGGGTATAGGGCATGATAAAGGGCAGTATCTCAGGATTAACGATACGTGCCACATAGCTGGGCACCGAAGCCATAGCAAAGACCACGCCGGAGATGCCCACCACTTGCAGCATGCTGATAAAGGGCCGGCTAAGACGTGCATCTTGCTTGCCCGCGGCGCGCTTTAATAACAGCCCACCCACTAACACCAGGAAAATAAGCGTTGCGCCAACCCAAAATATTGATTCTACAGAAATGCTCAAGAGGTACATCCTTTATTGACATCTTTTCCGCCCTCATCGAAATCGCCGAGCAACTATTTCATCATGGGCTATTAAATGATTTGCGACAGCCTCTAAAGGACGGGTATTCCTACTGCTAGACGGCCATGCCCGGCCGCGAGAATGTTCTTAGCCGCGTTTATATCGCGATCATGGATGATATCACACCCACTGCACGTCCATTCTCTTATTCCAAGCCCTGCGATACCTTTCGGCCTCGATTCGGGCAAATTGCCACAACTCGAACAGGTTTGAGTGGTGTATGCCTCGTTAACGCCCTTAATTCATCCTCGCACTAAAAGCGATTTTGATAACGCGGCGGCTAGTATAGCGGGCAGACACTGCAAACGCAGTCCCGAGACCAATATTTGCCAATGCTGCACGCTAGGAACTGAATGCCTGCCAAATTAAGCGTAGCGCCAATAGTGTAAGTAAAAGATTAAACACTTGGGTAAAGCGCTGATCTGAAGTTTTATATAACACGTTCAGGCCCAACTTAGTGCCCAGCACCCCCGCCAAGATCATCGCCAAGGCCAAAGCCAACCACTCATAAAAAACAAAGCCCGCCGCGCTGTAGACCAAGGTTTTCGGCGCATGCTGTAAGGTCATCGCCGCAGCAAAGGTGGCGACTGTGGCTTGGCGCTGACCTTGCTGCTGTTGCTTAATAAATCCGGCCACCAAAGGCCCTGTAGCACCAACAAAGTGACTGAGCAAAGTGGTCAGCGTCGCGGCCACAAAAGTACCCAGCGCGCGCGTGGCCACCTGCGGCACCGGCGGTCCCCAGCACAGCAGTAAGATAAAACTGGCAATACTGAGTTGCAGCAGCCAAGACGGCAGCTCAATCAGTAAAACACTGGCTAACAACGCGCCAAGCAGCACACCTGGCGCAAACCAATACAAGGAAGGCCAGTGAATGTGCTTCGCGGTAAGCGCCGCGCGATTGGCGTTGGAGCCCAGCTGCACTAAACCATGCAAGGGAATCACCGCCGCCGCCGGCAGCAGCATACTCAGTACCGCCAACAAGAACACACCACCGCCAATTCCCAGCGCAGCGGTCATTGCCGAAGTTAAGCAGGCGGTAGCAATCAAGGTTAAGGCGGCCCACAGCGGTATATCTGCTGGTAATAGCCATCCGAGCATTGTCTCCATCGGCACTCCTTGGTTTGGTCTAGCGCACTAGAGCAAACACAGCATTAAGTGATTAACCCTTCTCGCGCTGAAAGGCCTGATCTGCTTTAACAAAACGGCTTAACATAGCATCACTAAGGCCTTTAACTAGCATTTTAGGCATAAAAAAAAGCCGCACAAGGCGGCTTTTTTCAACACAACAGGCTTACGCTTGTGGTGCTTGCTCTGCTTTGGCTGCAGCAACGTCTTTAATCGACAGCTTGATGCGACCACGGCTGTCAACGTCTAGGACCAGCACGTCAACCATTTCGCCTTCAGTCAAGATATCAGTCACTTTCTCAACACGCGCATCGCTCAACATTGAGATATGCACTAAGCCATCTTTACCCGGCAGAATGTTAACGAATGCACCGAAGTCAACGATACGTTCAACTTTACCGTGGTAAATTTTACCAATTTCCGCTTCCGCAGTGATGCTCAGAACGCGCTCACGTGCCGCTTCTGCCGCTTCTTTGGTTGAGCCAAAGATTTTGATTGAGCCGTCATCTTCGATATCAATCGACGCTGAGGTTTCTTCACAGATCGCACGGATGGTTGCACCACCTTTACCGATCACGTCACGGATTTTGTCTGAATCAATTTTCATCGCAATCATAGTCGGCGCATTGGCTGACAACTCAGTGCGTGACACCGCTAATACTTGATTCATTTGCTCAAGGATAGTGATACGTGCGGTATGGGCTTGATGCAGCGCAAGCTCCATAATTTCTTCAGTGATACCTTCGATTTTAATGTCCATTTGCAGTGCAGTTACGCCTTTAGCGGTACCTGCTACTTTAAAGTCCATATCACCGAGGTGGTCTTCATCACCTAAGATGTCGGTTAGAACAGCGAATTTCTCGCCTTCTTTAACCAGACCCATAGCGATACCAGCGACCGGTGCTTTCATCGGTACACCAGCGTCCATCAGTGCTAAGGAAGCACCACACACAGACGCCATAGAGCTTGAACCGTTAGATTCAGTAATTTCTGACACCACACGGATGGTGTACGGGAAATCATCGGCATTTGGCAACATCGCAGCAATACTGCGACGCGCTAAACGACCGTGACCGATTTCACGACGACCGGTTGCGCCCATACGACCACACTCACCTACAGAGTAAGGAGGGAAGTTGTAGTGCAGCATAAAGGGATCACGTTTCTCGCCTTCAAGGGTATCGAGGAACTGTGCATCACGTGCGGTACCTAAGGTAGCCACCACTAGCGCTTGGGTTTCACCACGGGTGAACAAGGCAGAACCGTGAGTTTTGTCCAATACGCCGACTTCGATTGCCAACGGACGCACAGTTTGTGTGTCACGGCCATCAATACGTGGCTTACCGTTAACGATATTCTCACGCACGGTACGGTATTCAATTTCACCAAATGCCTCTTTAACCGCTGTAGCAGTTGGGCCTTCGCCTTCTACTTCGCTGGTCAGAGCTGCAATCGCTTGCTCACGGATTTCGCCCAGACGCGCATAACGGTCTTGTTTCACGATAATCGCGTATGCATCAGAAATCGCAGCGCCAAACTGGCTGCGAATCGCGGCCAATAAGTCAGTGGCTTCTGCTTTTGGCTGCCAATCCCAACGTGGTTTGCCAACTTCTGCAGCCAGTTCTTTAATGGCGTTAATCACCACCTGGAACTCTTCGTGGGCAAACAATACTGCGCCCAACATTTGATCTTCAGTCAGTTCTTCTGCTTCTGACTCAACCATCAACACCGCGCCTTGCGTACCAGCAACCACCATGTTCAGACAAGATGCTTCTTGCTGCTCATAGGTTGGGTTAATCAAGTAACCTGTTTCTGGGTGATAACCGACACGCGCAGCACCAATTGGGCCGTTGAATGGAATACCAGAAATAGCTAAAGCAGCTGAGGTACCAATCATCGCAGCAATGTCTGGATCAGTCTTTTTGCTGGTCGAAACAACGGTACAAATCACTTGTACTTCGTTGCTGAAACCGGCTGGGAACAGTGGACGGATCGGACGGTCGATCAGACGTGAGGTCAGGGTTTCTTTTTCCGATGGACGTGCTTCACGCTTAAAGAAACCACCTGGGATTTTACCCGCGGCATAGGTTTTTTCTTGGTAATGCACAGATAATGGGAAAAAGTCTTTGCTTGGATCAGCTTTTTTCGCGCCAACGACAGTACACAAAATAGTGACATCATTGTTTACGCTAACTAATACAGCACCACAGGCTTGGCGAGCAATGCGGCCTGTTTCTAAAGTAATGGTGGATTCACCAAATTGAAACGTTTTAATAACCGGATTCACGGTATCTTCCTTCTCTAATGTGACCTTGGGGAAACTTGCAAGAGTCTAGGTATCGGCCCAGTGTGCTCCTGAAAAGCGAAAAGCTGGAAGCCCAAAACACGGCGTAAATATAATTTACGCAGCGTGCCCCAGACTCCCAGCTTCACGTTACAACTTACGTCTTAACGACGTAGACCCAGACGCGCAATCAAAGTTGTGTAACGGCCAAGATCTTTACCTTTAAGGTAATCAAGCAACTTACGACGCTGGTTAACCATACGGATTAAACCGCGACGTGAGTGGTGATCTTTTTTGTTAGCTTTGAAGTGACCTTGCAGCTTGTTAATGTTAAAGGTCAAAAGTGCAACCTGCACTTCTGGTGAACCTGTATCACTTTCAGCTTGCTTGTAGTCATTGATAATCTGGGCTTTGTCTTCGATGCTAAGTGCCATGTTGGGCTCCTAAAGTGAACAGGCCGGGATAATCCCGTGCAAAAAAAAGAGGTATGACCGTGCCTGCCAACAGCCTACCTTGATGTTTTTTAGACGCATCAATTAATGCAGCTAAAATAACTTGCTTATTGTGACCGAATTAGGCGCTTGGGTGCAACCATTCCATCATCATCTATCTCGCCAACACCAATAAACTCTTCATTATGGTTATAAACCCGCACTAGACCTTCTAAAGGTGTTTTTTGTGCGCGGACCGGCTGACCATTTAACCAGAAGAAACTGCTGTTCTCGGTTAAATAAACAATCGGCCAATCGTGCAAACCACTGTCGACTGGGATCATATAGGCATCCAGCGCTTCAGCGCCGCCTTCTTCATGCACTCGCTCAAGTTCTTCAAGCGTCACCGCATGAGTCAAATCAAAGGGGCCAGCTTGGGTACGGCGTAATTGTGCCACATGCGCGCCACAACCGAGAATAGCACCAATATCTTCAACCAAGCTGCGAATATAAGTGCCTTTGCTGCACGCCACTAAAATACGCGCTTGTGTCCCTGCGCAGGACAACAATTCTAAGCGACTGATCGTCACAGTGCGGGCTGGACGATCCACGGTAATACCGGCTCGGGCCAGTTTATACAGCGGCTGACCATCTTTTTTCAGCGCCGAAAACATGGGGGGCACTTGCTCAATCACCCCACGAAACTGCGGCAACACGGCTTCAATATCAGCGGCACTGACATTCACCTCTTTGGTTTCCAGCACTTCGCCTTCGGCATCTGCAGTATTGGTGGTGACACCCAACTGCATGGTCGCCTCATAGACCTTATCAGCATCTAAAAGGTAACGGGAAAACTTAGTGGCTTCACCAAAACATAAGGGCAACACGCCGGTGGCTAAAGGATCCAGACTACCGGTGTGACCGCCTTTATCGGCATTGAGTAACCAGCGGACTTTCTGCAAAGCACCATTGGAACTAAAACCATAGGGCTTATCGAAAATAATAATTCCGCTGACGCTGCGACGCTTACGCTTAACCTGTTGCACCACGCTGTTACTCTCCGCTTGACTCAATATTGCGCTGATCTTCAGTCACCGCTTGCTCGATCAAAGATGATAACAGCGCACCACGGGTGATACTGGCATCATAATGAAAGTGCAACGAGGGCACGCTACGCAGTTTCATTGCTTTACCGAGCAGCATTCTTAAGTAACCGGCGGTATCTTTCAGCACATCCAGATTTTCTTTAATCACTTCCGCTGAGTTTTCACCCATCACGGTAATAAACACCTTGGCATGACTGATATCACGACTGACATCAACGCCAGTAATAGTGATAAAGCCCAAGCGAGGGTCTCTAACTTCTTGCGGGATCAGCACGGCCAGCTCACGCTGGATCTGATCACCAATACGTTGGGTACGGCTGTATTGTTTCGCCATAGTATTCACCTTGTGCTGCATCACGCAGCTTTTATTCTCATCTATATAAGCAGCAAACGGCAAGCTCAATGGACTGGATTAAAATCCCAAACCATTGCACTTGCCGTTGCCTATACGACTATGAATTACAGAGTACGTGCGACCTGGACTTTCTCGAACACTTCGATTTTGTCACCGGGCTTAACGTCATTGTAGCTCTTCACACCAATACCACATTCCATACCGGCACGCACTTCGCTGACATCATCTTTAAAGCGGCGCAGGGATTCCAACTCGCCTTCAAAGATCACGACATCATCACGCAGTACACGGATTGGACGGTTACGGTGCACATGTCCTTCAGTCACCATACAGCCAGCAATAGCGCCCAGCTTAGGTGAACGGAAGACTTCACGTACTTCAGCAATACCTAAGATGTTCTCACGTACATCACTGCCCAACATACCCGAAAGCGCTTTCTTAACGTCTTCGATAATGTCGTAAATGATGTTGTAGTAGCGCATATCGAGGCTTTCTTGTTCAACGATTTTACGCGCACCGGCATCAGCACGCACGTTGAAACCAAAGATGACCGCGTTAGAGGCGAGGGCTAAGTTGGCATCACTTTCGTTAATACCACCTACACCACCGGCCACGATGCAGACTTCAACTTCATCGTTACCCAACTCAGACAATGAACCACGTAACGCTTCAAGCGTACCGCGCACGTCTGCTTTGATCACGATATTGAGTACTTTCTTCTCTTCCTGACCCATATTCTCGAAAAGATTCTCGAGTTTACCGGCATGTGCGCGCGCTAATTTAACTTCGCGGAACTTACCTTGGCGGAACAGAGCGATTTCACGAGCCTTACGCTCATCCACCACCACAGTGACTTCATCACCGGCTTCTGGCGTACCATCAAGACCTAAGATCTCAACCGGAATCGATGGGCCGGCTTCTTTAATCGGCAGACCATTCTCATCCATCATGGCGCGCACGCGGCCAAAGTTAGTACCCACTAGAACCATATCGCCTTGGCGTAAGGTACCGTTTTGTACTAGGACTGAAGCAACAGGACCGCGGCCTTTATCAAGACGCGACTCAATCACTACACCACGACCGGCAGCTGATGGTGTTGCGCTCAGCTCCAGCACTTCAGCTTGCAGCAAGACTGATTCGAGTAAGGTATCAATCCCTGTACCGACTTTCGCCGAAACGTGGACAAACTGCGTATCACCGCCCCACTCTTCTGGAATCACATCATGCGCAGCCAGATCATTTTTAATCCGATCGGTGTCAGCATCAGGCTTATCAATTTTGTTTACTGCAATAATCAAAGGCACGCCAGCTGCTTTAGCATGCTGAATACCTTCAATGGTTTGCGGCATCACGCCATCGTCCGCTGCAACCACCAAAATCACGATATCAGTCGCTTGTGCACCACGTGCACGCATTGCGGTAAACGCAGCGTGACCTGGAGTATCAAGGAAGGTGATCATGCCGCCGTCAGTTTTAACGTGGTAGGCACCAATGTGCTGAGTGATACCACCCGCTTCACCGGTTGCCACTTTAGCGCGACGAATATAGTCAAGCAGCGAGGTTTTACCATGGTCAACGTGACCCATAACGGTAACAACTGGCGCACGGTGGAAGGTTTCACCATCAAATTTCAATGATTCAGCAAACTGCTCTTCCAGTACGTTATCGCTGACGCGACTGACGCGGTGACCAAGATCTTCAGCAATTAACACGGCAGTATCTTGATCAAGTACTTGGTTAATCGTGACCGGTGAGCCCAGTTTAAACATGTACTTAACAACTTCGACGCCTTTAACCGACATCTGTGCTGCTAATTCAGCCACCGTAATGGTTTCGCCGATTTGTACATCACGTATCACCGGACCGGCTGGGCTATGGAAGCCGTGCTGATTGGCACGTTTCTTACCTTTGCTACGGTTACGGCCACCACGACGCGCTTGATCATCCTCATCACGACCCGTTTTGCCTTTAGCGGCTGGGCGTGGTGCGGCTGTTTTGCGCTCGCGACGATCCGTGGTGTCTTCGACACGTTTCACTGGACGACGGACTTCATCTTTTTTACGTTCCGCGCCTGGGGCAACGGCATCCACTACCGGCAAAGTAATATCTGCTGGTGGCAAGCTCGCTTCAACGGCGGCGGGTTCTGCTTTAGGCGCTGCTGCTTTTTCAACAACTGGCGCTGCGACAGGCGCAGGTTTAGCTTTTTCTTGCTCAGCTTGCTTAGCTTTTTTCGCTGCTTGCAATTTAGCTAGATCTTTTTGCTTTTCAGCTTCAATTTCTTCTGCACTGCGCTGAACAAAGGTTTTCTTTTTACGCACTTCAACACTAATGGTTTTACTGCCAGGAGCACGTAGAGTTGTCGTTGTTTTACGCTGTAAAGTGATTTTCTTCGAGCCGTCAGCTTTACTACTGCCGCCTTTCTCTAGGAAACTCAAAAGTTTTTGTTTTTCAGTTTCACTGACATTTTGCTCAGCACTGGTATGTGCCAAACCTGCCTCATGCATTTGTTGCAATAGGCTTTCTACTGGCGTGTTGACTGTTTTAGCCAGTTCTTTAACCGTGACTTGCGTCATGAACTTCTCTCCTCAAGCCGCAATGTGCTTATTCAAACCAGTGGGCGCGGGCGGCCATGATCAGCTTGCCGGCACGATCTTCATTCATGCCTTCGATTTCGAGCAAATCATCAACTGATTGCTCTGCTAGGTCTTCGCGGCTGAGCACTCCGCGCACGGCTAGCTCAACGGCCAGCTCTCTGCTCATGCCCGTTAAGTCGAGCAAATCTTGTTCTGGCTGTATATCAGCCAATTTTTCTTCCGTCGCAATAGCGCGCGTTAATAAACAGTTTTTAGCACGAGTACGCAGTTCATTGACGATATCTTCATCGAAACCTTCAATGTTCAGCATCTCTTCCATAGGTACATAAGCCACTTCATCCAAACTGGTGAAGCCTTCATCAACCAGAACCTGTGCGACATCTTCATCCACTTCTAAATCGCGAATAAAGAGTTGTAAAAGATCGCCGGTTTCTTCTTGCTGACGTGCCTGGATATCTTCTTGGCTCATCACATTCAGTGTCCAGCCGGTCAATTGCGAGGCTAAACGTACGTTTTGACCGCCGCGACCAATGGCTTGCGCTAGATTCTCAGCCGCAACAGCGATGTCCATTGTATGTGAATCTTCATCAACAATAATGGCAACCACTTCCGCTGGAGACATGGCGCTGATCACAAATTGCGCAGGATTATCATCCCACAGCACAATATCAACACGCTCGCCGCCTAACTCACTAGAGACTGCTTGCACGCGCGAACCGCGCATACCAATACAAGCACCTTGTGGGTCAATGCGTTTATCTTTAGAACGGACAGCTATTTTAGCACGTGAACCAGGGTCACGGGCAGCAGCCATAATTTCGATCAAACCTTCAGAGATTTCTGGAACTTCAATATTGAATAATTCCATAATCATTTCTGGTGCAGTACGCGTTAAGATCAATTGCGGACCACGGTTTTCTGAGCGGATATCCTGCAGCAATGCACGCACGCGCGCACCGACACGGAAAGTCTCGCGCGGAATAATGTCTTCGCGAGCTAAAATAGCCTCAGCGTTGTTACCCAAATCAACAATAATGTTGTCACGGGTGACTTTTTTCACCGTACCGAAAATAATCTCACCGAGTTTACTGCGGTAGGCTTCAACAATTTGCGCGCGCTCAGCTTCACGTACTTTTTGTACGATAACCTGCTTAGCGGTTTGTGCAGCAATACGGCCAAACTCAATCGAGTCGATTTTTTCTTCTAGTACATCGCCAACAGATGGATTTTCCATACGCTTTTCAGCCATATCGATGGTCATCTGGTGTGCAGGATCGTCGAAGTCTGCTTCTTCAATCACTGTCCAACGACGGAACGTTTCATAATCACCCGTCTGACGATCAATCGCTACACGCAATTCAACTTCGTCTTCGTAGTTTTTCTTTGTTGCAGTGGCCAATGCCAGCTCTAGCGCTTCAAAAATGACCGCTGGCGGAACACCTTTTTCGTTAGAGACTGATTCAACAACCAGTAAAATATCTTTGCTCATCGCATGCCTCGCCTTTCGCCAACTGTAAAAGTTGCGGAGTCCGTATTCTTATTCAAAGTTCGGAAGTATATTCGCTTTTTCGATCAGATCGATGGGCAACAGATACTCAAACTCACCCATCTGCACAACCACATCTTGATCTTCAACTGATCGAATCAGCCCTTGAAAAATGCGACGCTCTTCAACCGGAGAGCGCAGCCTGATTTTTACCTGCGCACCCACAAAAGCAGCAAACTGCTCAAGGGTAAAGAGCGGGCGATCCATTCCAGGGGAGGAAACCTCCAGCGTGTATTCAGAACTGATCGGATCTTCAACATCCATTACAGCGCTGAGTTGGCGACTGACTGTTGCACAATCCTCGATAAGGATTCCATCTTCATGATCGATATAAACGCGCAGCACCGAGTGGCGGCCTTGAGGAGTGTACTCAATGCCCCAGCACTTATAACCCAGCGCTTCAATCACTGGCGTCAATATGTCCTGCAACTGTTCCAGCTTGCTCGTCATCCGACCTCCAATGCATGCTGTAGAAATGAAAAATGGGCATAACGCCCATCAAAAGTTTAGAATCTATCTGTAAAACTTAATAAAAAGCCCCTAATCAGGGGCTCTTTAATATGAACGTTTGACCTCTAGACGTACAGTCACATAACTATATCGTCTAAATCTGATGAGGAATCATACAGCGCTCATCAGTTACAGTCAAGCAAACACAAACAAGACGACCCGCTTATACAGCAGGTCGCTTGATATATGGTACCGAGAAGGGGACTCGAACCCCTACAGCCTATGGCCACTACCACCTCAAGGTAGCGTGTCTACCAATTCCACCACCTCGGCAAAATTACTCTACATCAACAACAGGTACATCAGTCTCAGAATTTTCAGTGGCTGTGCTTTCGACTTGAGGAATGTCTTGCAGCACCGCTTTTTCCTGAGATTTTACTTCTAACACAGCAGGATCAGGTAAACCCAACTGCGTAATTGTATTGGCACGGTCTTTCGCATAAAACGCCAGACCCAAACTTGTCGCAAAAAACAGTGCAGCAAGAATAGCGGTAAAACGGCTCAGAAAGTTACTTGAACCTTGCGATCCAAAAACAGTACCTGAAGCGCCTGAACCAAATGAAGCACCAGCATCCGCACCTTTGCCCTGTTGAATCAGAACAAAACCTACAACACCAATGGCGACAACTAAGTGAACAACAATTATAACTGTTTCCAGCATTTTAGTTTCCCGCAGCGCGACATATCGCACTAAATTCTTTTGCATTGAGGGAGGCACCGCCAACCAGCCCCCCATCGATATCTACTTGAGCAAACAGCTCAGCAGCATTGGCAGCCTTGACACTGCCACCATATAAAATCCTTAAACCCTGTGCAACCGTTGCGCTGTATTTTGCCACATGCGCACGTATTTGTGCATGTATTTCTTGTGCTTGTTCAGGCGTAGCAGTCAAACCACTGCCTATCGCCCAAATGGGCTCATAAGCAATCACTGCGTTGTTGAACACATCAACACCTAACTCAAGCAAAACCGCATCAATTTGCTGTTGCACTTTGGCAACCGCTTGACCGGCTTGACGCTCTGCAAGCGACTCACCGACACATAAAATAGGTGTCAGTCCCGCTGCTTGCGCTGCAATAAACTTGCGGCATATTACACCATCAGTTTCATCTTGCAACTGTCTTCTTTCAGAATGTCCAACCAATACCGCTGAACACCCAATATCTTTAAGCTGCAGAGCCGAGGTTTCCCCGGTCATTGCGCCCTCTTCAAGCTGCACAGCACAGTCTTGCGCACCCAGCGCAATACCGCTTCCGGCCAACAACGCATCCACAGCTTGCAAATAAATCAAACCAGGAAAGACTGCCATATCAACATCATCCGGCAAGTCTTGCTCAGTTAGTTCATTTAACAACTGCTTAATGCTGGCACAGGTACCATACATTTTCCAATTACCAGCGACCAATGGGCGACGCATAGATAACCTCTTCGCTCAAAGTGGGCGCAGATCTTACTCAAGCGCAAAAAAAGATGCAAGGTAAATCAACCACATACCGCCTCAACAACCCGAGCCAAGCGCTGTGCATGGAGTAAAACCACCGCTTCATCATCACCCTCGACCATCACTCGCACCAACGGCTCAGTCCCTGATTTGCGCAGCAAGACACGGCCACGCCCCGCCATTGCGGCGGTTACATCAGCACAAGCTGTTTGCACTTGCGAGTCGGTGGTCGGATCAATATCGCCACTAAAGCGCACATTAATCAGCACTTGCGGTAATTTCTTCCACGCCAAACGCTCTTTGGCCAAACTCTGCCCACGCCGACGTAAGGCCAATAGTACTTGCAGCGCAGCAATAATCGCATCTCCCGTAGTAGCGTGCTGTGCACACAACAGGTGACCTGAGTTTTCACCCCCGAGCACCCACTTACGCTCAAGCATCTCAGCCATCACATAGCGGTCGCCGACTTTGGCGCGCACAAACGGAATGCCACGCTCTTTTAGCGCCAATTCAAGGCCTAAGTTACTCATCAAGGTGCCGACCACGCCAGTACCTTTAGGCAAGCGCTCACGCTCTTGAATATCGGTAGCAATGATATACAGCAGTTCATCACCATCAACAATGGCACCGGTATGATCGACCATCTGCACGCGGTCGCCATCGCCATCAAAAGCAATACCTAAATCAGCAGCGTGCTCTACCACAGCCTTTTGCAATGGGCCTAGGCATGTGGAGCCGACACCATCATTGATATTTAAGCCATCAGGCTGTGCTGCCGTGGTGATCACTTCTGCGCCCAACTCACGAAACACGCTCGGGGCAACTTTGTAGGTGGCGCCGTGTGCGCAGTCGAGGACAATTTTCAGCCCAGAGAAATCCGTACTGGTGGGCACACTGCTTTTACAAAACTCAATATAACGACCCGCAGCATCATTGATCCGCGAGACTTTACCCAGTTGCGCCGACTCAACCACGGTCATTGGCATCTCGAGTAATTCTTCAATCATTTGCTCAAGCTCATCGGGCAGCTTGGTACCACGACCAGAAAAGAACTTAATCCCATTATCATAATGTGGATTGTGTGACGCACTAATCACAATCCCAGCTTCGGCATGAAAGGTACGGGTTAAATAGGCAATCGCTGGAGTGGGCATTGGGCCCAATAACAGCACATCAGCGCCGGCAGCCGACAAACCCGCTTGCAGCGCTGATTCAAACATATAACCGGAAATACGCGTGTCTTTACCCACCAAGATACGGCACTTACCCTGCTTGCGAAACGCCATACCTGCAGCCCAACCGAGCTTTAGCATAAATTCAGGCGTAATAGGCGCGGTACCCACACGTCCGCGAATACCATCCGTGCCAAAATACTTTCTTGTCATTGCCTTATTCCCTTATAGCGGACTGCACCGCATTAAATATATTCAGCACATCCATGGTTTGCGCCACATCATGCACACGTAAAATTTTTGCCCCACGCTCTAACGCCATCACTGCCAAGGCTAAACTGCCATATAAGCGCTGATCAACGGGTTTGTGTAAAACCGCCCCGATCATACTTTTACGCGACACCCCGACCAATAACGGGCACTGTAACGCCAGCAGCTCCGGCAAGCGCTGAAACAGCTGATAATTATGTTGGATATTTTTTGCGAAACCAAAGCCTGGGTCAAGCACAATTCGCTCAAGCGTAATACCTACCTCAGCACAGGCGGCGATACGTTCTTGTAAAAAGGTGATCACCTCGCCCGCTACGTCAGCGTAATGCGGCTCATCTTGCATAGTTTGTGGCTCACCACGCATATGCATCAAGCAGACTGGCAACGCTGTTGCCGCAGCCGCCTCAAGCGCACCCTCACGCTGCAGCGCGCGCACATCATTAATCAGCCCTGCACCTAAGCGCGCGGTCTCGCGCATCACATCTGGGGTTGAAGTATCGACCGAGATAATCACATCGCATTCGCGGCCGATCAACTCGACCAACGGCGCAACACGATCCAACTCTTGCTGGGCGCTCACCACGGCGGCGCCAGGACGAGTGGACTCACCACCAATATCAATAATACTGGCGCCCGCTGCCTGCATCGCAAGCGCACGCTGCAACGCCGCATCAAGGCTCGTGTAGTGACCACCATCAGAAAAGGAATCGGGGGTGACATTCAGAATCCCCATCACATGCGCATGGGATAAATCAAGGGTATGTTTGCCGCAATGCAAAACAGGGTGTGCAGTGGCGTGCATAGTCTGCCTTTTTATTTGATCAAAAAAGGGCGCTAATAGCGCCCGTTAAAGTTTTAATGTTCGCCCGCAGGCCCGCCAATTGGCGCATCTGGCCGCTCTTCAGGCTCGATGTCTGGCTCTGGCTTTTGCTCTGCTTGCGCAGCAGGCTTACCGCTTGAACCACCACCGCTCCAGTCTTTTGGCTCGCGCGGCTCACGACCGGACATAATGTCATCAATCTGATCGCTATCAATGGTCTCAAACTTCATCAAAGCCAAGGCCATCGCTTCTAACTTATCGCGATTATCATGCAGAATCTGAGTCGCAGTGGCGTAGCAGCTATCAATGATATCGCGAATTTCTTGGTCAATCAGCTTGGCGGTTTCACCCGACACGTGGCTGACACCACCACCTGGACGACCTAAGTAACTTTCGTTTTCATCTTCAGCGTACATCAAAGGGCCCAGTTTCTCGGATAAACCCCACTTGGTTACCATATTGCGCGCCAATTGCGTGGCTCGCATAATGTCGTTAGAGGCACCAGTGGTCACGCCATCAAAGCCCAAGGTCATTTCTTCAGCAATACGACCGCCATACAGTGAGCAAATCTGACTGATCAAACCGCGCTTAGATAAGCTGTAACGGTCTTCTTCAGGCAAAAACATAGTCACGCCTAAAGCACGGCCACGGGGAATAATCGACACTTTATAGACCGGATCATGCTCAGGCACGGTACGCCCAACAATCGCATGACCCGCTTCGTGATAGGCGGTATTGAGTTTTTCTTTCTCAGACATCACCATCGATTTGCGCTCGGCACCCATCATGATTTTGTCTTTGGCCAGCTCAAACTCTTTCATAGTGACTAAACGGCTGTCAGAACGCGCCGCAAACAACGCCGCTTCGTTTACCAGGTTGGCTAAGTCAGCACCAGAGAAACCCGGGGTACCACGCGCAATCACTGCGGCATCAACGTCATCGTGCAAAGGCACTTTACGCATATGCACATGCAGAATTTGCTCACGACCACGAATATCTGGCAAGCCAACCACCACTTGACGGTCAAAACGACCCGGACGCAATAACGCAGGATCTAACACATCAGGACGGTTGGTGGCGGCAATCACGATCACGCCGTCATTGTCTTCAAAACCATCCATCTCAACCAATAACTGGTTGAGCGTCTGCTCACGCTCATCATTACCACCGCCCATACCGGCACCACGGTGACGACCGACCGCATCAATCTCATCAATAAAGATAATGCACGGCGCATGCTTCTTCGCTTGCTCAAACATATCGCGCACACGAGAGGCACCCACACCGACAAACATCTCGACGAAGTCAGAACCGGAAATCGCAAAAAACGGCACTTTAGCTTCACCGGCGATGGCTTTGGCCAGCAAGGTTTTACCCGTACCGGGTTGACCGACCATTAGGACGCCGCGTGGAATCTTACCGCCTAAACGCTGGAAACGACTGGGATCGCGTAAGAACTCAACGATCTCACCCACTTCTTCTTTGGCTTCATCACAACCCGCCACATCGGCCAGCGTGGTTTTAATTTGATCTTCGGCCAGCAGGCGCGCTTTGCTCTTACCAAAGCTCATCGGCCCACCTTTACCCCCTGCGCCACCTTGCATTTGGCGCATAAAGAACATCACCACAGCTAAAATAATCAAAATCGGGAAGCTAGCGACTAAGAGCTGCATCCACATACTTTGACGTTCCGGCTGTTTGCCGACAACACTCACATTGTTATCAATCAGATCGCCCATCAAGCCATTGTCTTGAATGGCGGGACGTACGGTTTCAAACACACTGCCATCAGCGCGTTTACCACTAATAATAAAACCATCAACAGTCACTTGTTGCACGCGACCTGACTTCACCTCTTCAATAAAGGTGCTGTAATTCAACTTTCCCGTTTCACCTTCCGAGGAAAAATTATTCATTACGGTCACTAGGACAGCAGCGATAACTAACCACATAAGTAGGTTTTTAGTCATATCATTCACTTCTATATACCCTCTGCTGCAGCAACCGCAACAAATACGTCAATTACATATAACAAACGTACTACAGATTGACGCGCTGCGTATGTTTGTCCTGTAACAATACATTTAACCACTTCAGTTAAGCGTCCTCATCAATCGCACGCATACCACGGGCTAATAAATACTGCTCACGTGAGCGGTCGCGTGATGAAGTCGGCTTACGCATCTGTACTTTTTCAAAACGACTGCGCACATCACGCAAATACTCGTCAAATCCTTCACCATGGAAGATTTTAATTAAAAAATCACCCCCAGGGCGCAACACTTTAGAGGCCAAATCCAGCGCCAGTTCACATAAATACATCGCCGCCGCTTGATCAGCGGTACGTATACCACTCATATTGGGGGCCATATCGGAAATAACAAGGTCTACCGGCTGATTTCCTACCGCATCCATGATTTGATTGAAGACCCGCTCTTCGGTGAAGTCGCCTTCAATAAAGGTCACATCAGCAATGGCTGACATGGGTAAAATATCCGAAGCAATTAGCGTGCCTTGATCGCCAATCACACGACTGGTGACTTGCGACCAACCGCCTGGCGCACTGCCTAAGTCAATCACCGTCATACCAGGACGCAAAATGCGATCTTTTTCTTGAACTTCTAATAATTTATAGCTGGCACGCGAACGATAACCATCTTTTTGCGCCATTTTTACAAATGGATCATCGAAATGTTCTTTTAACCAACGCGAACTGCTTTTAGATCGAGCCACAGAATACCTCTTAAGCTTCAGGTCAGGTAAACTACCCACCTTCATTCATGTTACGACTCAGAGGTCGATTATGTCGCTCACACAAGAGCAAAAGAAACAGTTTAAATCCATCGGCCATCACTTAAAGCCGATTGTGACGATTGCTGATAACGGTTTAACCGAAGGCGTACTGGCCGAACTGGACCGCGCACTCAATGATCACGAGCTGATTAAAATCCAATTACGCCTTGCTGAACGCGATGACCGCACCGCGATCATTGCTGAATTATGCCAAAAAAGCAGTAGCCTTTTGGTCCAAAGCATCGGCAAGGTAGCCCTTATTTACCGTAAAAACCCGCAACCTAATAAAAACCTATCTAACGTATTACGCTACAACATGTAATTTAAGCGATTGTCATCCAGCTCTACATCAATGTATAGCTGGATGCTTCACTGGCACCGGCTGCACAACCAATAATAAACCGCACAGAGCCAAAGCCACATAACTGTACATCAGCCAATACTCAGCGCTAGGCCAGAATGTTTGACTGATAAAAAAACTGCAGGCCAACAGCAGCGCAACCAGCAACAACTGCCCACGTATATCTCTGAGCAACAGCTTGATAGGCAGCGCTTGTTTGAGTACCCATAACTGCAGCAGCACACAAACCAGCGCTAAACCCATCAGCACAGGACGCAAATAGGCCGCGACCTCTTGCACCAGTAAGCTGGCAAATCCCAGCTGTTCCAGTGCCTTAAGCAAAACAAAGTGCATCATCCACATCCCTCCGACCCAAAACACTTGGGCCAGCTGCCAGGTCATGGCTCCAGCACGCAACGACTGCGCGCTAGATATGACGCACCTCAACGATTTCATACTCGATCAAACCGCCCGGCGTGTGCACAACCACCACATCACCTTCTTCTTTACCCACTAAAGCGCGGGCAATCGGTGAGGTGACGGAGATTTTACCCAGCTTAAGATCGGCTTCATCTTCACCCACAATTTGATAAGTGACCTCTTGACCTGTTTCAACATTAACGATATCCACCGTTGTGCCAAAAAAGACTTTTCCAGAGTATGGAATGGTAGTCACATCAATAATCTGCGCACCAGAAAGACGCCCTTCGATATCACGAATACGCGCCTCGCTCATACCTTGCTGCTCACGCGCCGCATGGTATTCAGCGTTTTCTTTTAAGTCGCCCAGTTCACGCGCGGTGGCAATATCCGCAGTAATTTTTGGGCGCATTACGGTTTTCAGATGTTTGAGTTCTTCCTCCAAAGCGCGAGCGCCTTGGAGTGTCATTGGATATTTAGTCACGCATTAATTCCTGAATGCAAGTCCTGCAAACGACGCACGGTCTTTTCTGGACCGAATTTAAGCGCCTCGCATACTGCCTGACCACCCGCTAAGGTTGTGGTGAAGTAGATTTTGCGTTGCAGAGCGTTTCGACGAATCGAGAAGGAGTCAGCAATAGACTGGCGCCCCTCGGTAGTATTAATCACTAAAGTCACTTCATCATTTTTGATCATATCAACAATATGTGGGCGACCTTCAGTTACTTTATTCACACGACGTACAGCTAAACCAGCCGCCTCAATGATTTTTGCAGTACCAGCCGTTGCCACAACGCTGAAACCCAAGCGAATCAAATCACGCGCGAGGTCTGCAGCATACGGCTTATCATCTTCGCGCACACTGACAAATGCACAACCGCTGGTGGGTAATACTTCACCGGCGCCCATTTGTGCTTTAGCAAAGGCTTCAGCAAAACTGTCGCCGACACCCATCACTTCGCCCGTTGATTTCATCTCTGGGCCTAGGATCGTATCAACCCCAGGGAATTTAGCAAACGGGAACACCGCTTCTTTAACACTAAAGAATGGCGGAATAATCTCTTTAGTGAAGTTCAGCTCGGTTAATGTTTTGCCCGCCATCACCCGTGCCGCCACTTTGGCTAAGGACTCGCCAATGCACTTCGACACAAAAGGTACGGTACGTGAAGCACGTGGATTGACTTCAATCACGTAAATATCTTCACCCTGTACTGCCATTTGCACGTTCATCAAGCCTAACACGCCAAGCTCTAAAGCCATACGACGTACTTGGTCACGAATCTCGTCTTGGATATGTGCAGGTAAGGAGTACGGCGGCAAGGAGCAGGCTGAGTCACCCGAGTGTACGCCCGCTTGTTCGATGTGCTGCATAATCGCGCCAATTACCACGATTTCGCCATCACAGACCGCATCAATATCGACTTCAATCGCGCTATTGAGGAAGTGATCAAGCAACACTGGGCTGTCATTCGACACTTGCACCGCTTCACGCATATAGCGCTTGAGTTCGTCTTCATCATAAACGATTTCCATTGCGCGACCACCCAACACATAAGAAGGACGCACCACCAACGGATAACCGATATCTTTCGATGCGGCAATCGCTTCTTCTTCGCTGCGCGCAGTAGCGTTTTGCGGCTGACGCAAGTTCAGGCGCTCAACCATTTGCTGGAAGCGCTCACGGTCTTCGGCGCGGTCGATTGAATCTGGGCTGGTACCAATAATCGGTACGCCTGCTGCTTCTAATTCGCGGCAAATTTTTAGTGGCGTTTGACCGCCA
>Ga0265293_10003313_pt1 | contig 30068 bp, 28 predicted proteins | sample Munlanlewell138R_FD_192505 | JGI IMG/M metagenome (GOLD analysis project Ga0265293, IMG submission 192505) | Leachate microbial communities from a municipal landfill in Southern Ontario, Canada - Leachate well 138R | ecosystem: Engineered > Solid waste > Landfill > Unclassified | place: Canada... | reverse complement strand
AGCGAATTCCTTAGCGTACTCTGCGTGAATCTTAAAGCTTGCACGCGAAGAGCGCAAAGCTTTTACGCAAGGGGTGCGAAGAGGGATGTAATGAAGTACTATCTACTTTGCGAGCTTAGCGAATTTCTTAGCGTTCTCTGCGTGAACCCGAAGAATTCCACGCGAAGACCGCAAAGTATTTTACGCGAAGGGGCGCGAAGTGTGCAAGGATAAATGATTATAACCAGCTACTACCCAATAAATTTAGAATTAAAAAAAGCCCTCGGTACGAGTACCAAGGGCTTAATATGTGTGACGACAATGAAAATCTATTAGTTAAATCTAGTAGTTTTCACGTTGACGGCGACGCTGCTCGCGAACGGCTTTTTTCTTAGCCTCGCGGCGGTCAACAGATGGTTTATTAAACTGTTGACGATCTTTGTATTCATTAAGAATACGTGAACGTGTAATAAGTTTTTTAAACCTGTTAATCGCACGTTCAACACTTTCGTTGTCTTTAACTTCAACGCCTAGCATTGAGCCTCACTTCCTTTCGTTTTTTATTTCCCTTAATTGGGATTCATCAAAAATACGAAAAAAAATTGTAGGATAGAAGTTATCGTTCTTTAATCTACCTTGTTTACTATAAACTCTGCAGGTATAGAGTCTTTTAAAACACCAATCCCAAAAAGTGCGAAATCATAAGCTGTAGGATCAGTTGGATTCAAAATCTTTAACCGAGTATTTAGTTCAAGAACAGCTTTCCAATCGTTTTGGGTACGGGATAAAAGCCCTAATTTTCTAGCTTGGCGTGCCACATGTACGTCTAGTGGAATATGAAGTTCGGCAGGAGTAATAAAGTCCATAGTTCCTAAATCCACACTGCTTTTGCGAATACACCATCGTAAGTACATATTCAGTCGCTTACACGAGCTATTCTTTTCTGGATTAGAAATATGCTTACCTGTACGTTGAGGTGTTTCTGGTTGAAGTGAAAAGAATTCCTCATTAAAAATTGCAAGTAACTCTCTCTGCTGTTCTACTGCTTTAATTTGACAGAACTTCCAAAATTGTTCAAAATCTCCATACTTATTCAGTATCTGTTGAAGGATTTTAATAAGCCAATAAACATCTATGGGCTTAAAAGTTCGGTGTTTAAAATTTGCAAATGTATCCAAATCAGATTCAGTGAAGTTTCCGATGAACTCAGCAGGACGGTAATTCATATTATTTAAAAGTTCATCAACTTTTGCGACTACAATATCTCGCCTTCCCCAAGCCATAATAGCTGCGAAAAATCCAGCCAATTCCATATCATTCTTATCTTCGAAAGCATGCATAAATTGTACGGGATCATTATCGATAAAAGTAGGTTGCTCAATTTTTGACACTAAATCATCCATATACGGCTTTATTAAAAGCAGTTTTTTGGAGGATAGTGTTTTTAGCTTTTTCTTCTTTTTCATGAACTAGGATTAAAATAAAGACGACAGTAGTGTAAGCTAGTTAGAATTCGAGTACTCATCCATAAGCTTTTCAGTGAGCTGTTTATTCGCTTTTGGGAATGGGTACTGTTCTAACTCATCCTTATTAACCCACATAATTTCTTGGCTCGAATTGGCACGTGGAGTTCCTGAAATAAGCGTACACAAATAAGCATGTAAAGTTATGGAGAAATGAGAATACACATGTTTCAAAACCATAAACTCTTTGTAGGCATGAGCTTGTATACCGAGCTCTTCTTCTAACTCTCTTTCAACGGTTTGCTGAATGGTTTCACCTTTTTCTTGCTTCCCTCCAGGGAATTCCCATAATCCGCCCAGCATTACATTTTCAGGGCGTAAAGCTATTAATACCTTTTCATCATCTCTCTCAATAATACCAACGCCAATATGTATATGAGGTTTCTTTTTTGCGGGAGATTTATAGGGAATCGCATCTGTTCGAGCTGTTTTAGTAGCAACACAACCCACTTGTAGAGGGCAGTTCATGCAATCGGGATTGGCAGGCGTACAAACGGTAGCGCCCAGCTCCATCATTGCTTGATTAAAATCTGCAGGTTGATCGGATGGAATTAACTCATTTACTAATTGCTGCACATGTTTGGTAGTTCGGCTACTTCGTACATCCTCTTCAATGCCATAATAGCGCGTAATCACGCGAATTACATTACCATCAACAACGGCGTTGGGTTGGTCGAAGGCGATGCTAGTAATAGCGGCAGCGGTGTAAGGCCCAATGCCTTTCAGTTTTATAATCTCGTCGTAACTAGATGGTAAAATCCCATCATAATCTTCTACAATGGTTTTAGCTGCATAGTGCAAATTTCGAGCTCTGCTATAATAACCGAGTCCTTCCCAGGCTTTTAAAACCTGCTGTTGATTAGCTTTTGCTAGCTCAAAAACGGTAGGGAATTGTTCCATAAACCGTTCAAAATAGGGCCAAGCTTGATCAACCCTGGTTTGCTGTAACATTATTTCAGAAATCCATATTTTGTAAGGATCTTTTGAGCCACGCCAAGGCATTTCTCTTTTATGTTCTTGATACCAAGCTAATAATGAGGAAGAAAATTCTACAGAATTCAATGACTGAAATTAGATTTAATTGTCTCTAGCTATATCAAGAACCTTGAGTGTTATTTCGATGGAAGATGCTGCACCGTACTCATCAGAAGCTATAACTTTAAAGGTATTGTCGCCCACTTGACGTTCGTTTGGTGTCCATGAAAACATACCGTTTCGCTCATTAATTTGAGATCCTAAAGGTAAATCTACACCGATATAGCGTATAAGTTGGCTGCTTGGATTTTCAGGGTCAATGGCTTTAAACTGTAACTCAAACTTCTCATTCACAACAATTGTAGAACCTCTTATTGGGCTAAAAGATGGTGGAGCATTAAATGAGCGCACATCAACTGTAAAGCGTGTGCTATCACTTTCGCCATTGGCATTTGAGGCAATAATGGTAAACCAGTTAAGCCCGAGCTGTGAAGGCGTTGGTTGCCAAACGAAACCTTGCTTTTGAATTTTTGCATTGTTTGAAATTGAACGATAGGTAAACTTAACGTCATTAGTCGGGTAATTACCTTCCAATTCTAAAGCCATTATTAGTGGATTGGGAAAAGTGATGATTTTATCGTCAATTTTTTTGATGGCAAATTTACCACTCGCTTTGGTAGAAGGAGTCGAAGGGGCATTTGCTTGCTGTGCCATAATGCGAGTCAGAGAATTATTTTCAGAAATCCATACGCGATCTAAACTTTTAGTGAGGTAGTTTCCTGCTTCTCCATCAGCTTTCCATAATGAAAGCTGCTCATGACTTTTAGAAACCCAAACTTTGCCCGATTCTCCCCGCACAAAAGTATAATCTTGCCAAGCCAATACTGTTGATACATCTTCTTTAGTGGAACCAATTTTACGACCTAGACCATTACTGTTTACTTCGTAGATATCGCCAGATTTGGTGCTAGTCCAAATACGCTCCCCGTCAATAAATAGTTTTGAAGCGTCTAGTTTTAAATCAAAAGTTTTGGAATGCTTTAGTTCATTTCCTTTTACTTCATAAAGAATAATGCTTTGGTTTGATGTAAGAGCTAACAACTGCTTGCTTGCCATTGAAGATGCCACATCAAGCACTGAATTATTACCAATTTCTTTGTTACCGACTAATGTAATTTCGGTATCTACGGTTTCAGGAGTATCTAGAGATAAACGTCCCAACCCGTCTTTACCAAGGGCTACATATAGATTGTTCTCAATTCGAGTTACACCTAATGGCTGTGTAAGTAGGTGAGTTGCAGAATATACGCCCAGAACCGAGGTAGGTTCAAGTACAGTTAAGCGTTTAGATTTTCCAAAAAGATACGCAAAACGGATGTCCGCAGAGATCACATCACCCCGACGTTGCATACCTGAAGAGGTGTAAAGCCACTGCAAAGAATCAGGATAAATTCTAAACACAACCATGCCCTCCGTTTCAGAAAGCGCATATAAATGAGTTTCTGAGGCCTGAATTGCTATAGTGTTGGGGATGGTAGAAACGTTGTTGTAATCTTGCACAAAAGTTTGCTGAGCAAAAGATAGTGGTGCTAGTAATAGTGCGAATAAAATTGATAAATATGCTTTTTTGTATCTAATCATTGCGTTTATAGCCAGTTATTTTTTTTATACCAATGTATGGTTCTTGAAATTCCTTCTTCTAGGCTAACACTAGGTTGGTAGCCTAATTCATCTATTGCTTTTTGAGAGGAGCAAGTCCACTCCAATACCATTTCGTTAGCTTTTTCTCGGTTTATAACGGGGTACTGCCCAAATAATGATGCAACACTTTCTACTAAACCAGATATTTTTTTAACTAATGCAGGTTTTAATTTAATGGCCAAAGTTTTCTTATTCATCACCACAGAAGTGACATCACGAATTTGGTTCCAATTGTGATCTTCTTTGCCAGAAATAAAATAAGTGTGTACGCCAACGTCCATTTTTTGAGAAGATTTTATAATTCCATCAACTAAATCTGATACATACACCATAGATATGCGCGGATGGTTCCCGTCGCCTACAATTGGGCAGATACCTTTTGAAAAGCTTTTAAAATAAGTATATATATCTGCTTCTCGTGGACCATAAACCGCAGGTGGACGAATTATTTTTATACTATCTGTTTCTTTTGCGAGTGAATGAATGAGTTCTTCCATCAACTTTTTGGAATGCCCATACATGCTTACGGGGGCTAGCGGTGCATCTTCGTTTAGAGGTACTCCATCACTTGGACCAACGCCAGCAAGAGATGAGAGAATAACGATATTGTTAATACCTTTTTTTTGAGCTACACGTAATAGATCCTCTGTGGCATCTACATTTGCACGATTGAATTCTTTTTGAGTGCGTGCTCTCACAACGCCGGCAACATGGAAAATAACATCAACGCCATCTAAGGCATTTGAGATGAGATTAAGATCACCCAAGTCACCTTTTATACGCGTAAATTTTTTATCACTTAGCCATTTGTCGTCAGTGCGTACTAAACAGCGTATTTCATTATAATTTGGATCGGCGATAAGGGCGTCAACTAAATGACTACCAACAAAACCAGTTCCACCTGTTACGAAGACGTTCATTAATTACGTTTATTCTGGGTTATTTTTATGATATAATACATTGAATCAGATAATAGGCAAGATACACATCTGTCGTTTGCTTTTAAACTTTTATGAAAGAACTGAGAGTAGCTCTATTTACAGGTAATTATAACCATTTTAATACATCATGCTAAAATTTATTGTTATAAGAACGAGTATCATTTTAATTTTCTTTGTCCTTTTAACTCAGGCGTTATATTCACAAGAGTTTGATAGTTACAAGAATGAGCGTTTCTTCAATATTACAAAATTTAGCTATATCAATGTTCAAGAGGTGGTTTTTGATGGTTTTGGGACTGGGGGGAATAATTATTCGTCAGATGATTCAAGAGCCTACAGCCTCCAAACTATTGGGGGATATTTTTTAAATCCGAACTTTTCTGTTGGGGTTGGAATTGGATTAGACGGATATCATAATCCAGATTTTAATACAATACCTTTATTCATTGATCTGAGAGGTTACTTCGTCAATAATAAAAATTCTGCATTTGCTTTTCTTGATATAGGCACCTTAGTAAAGGCCAGTGATTCATACAGAAAAGGAAGTATGGTTGAGATTGGTATTGGGTACAAATTCTTTGTTGCGTCCAATATAGCCATGATTGGAAGCATCAATGGCAGTTTTAAGGGTCTTTCGTTAACGGATGAAAGTTATAAATCGTCAGATAGAACAGTAGCATTAAGAGGCATTGGCTTTTCTATTGGCTTTATATTTTAACAAAAAAAAGAATAATGATATTAAACACATAAGAAAGATGGTTTTCATTTTAAAATGTAGTTTAAATTTCACATTACCAGAATTAAAGAATCTCAAATAGATTTGAAAGATAGAGCTTAGTTAAACGAATGATTATCTACTGTAAAACGCGTGCTCTCACAACGCCGGCTACATGGAAAATAACATCAACACCATCTAATGCTTTTGAGATGAGTTTAAGATCACCCAAGTCTCCTTTTATGCGTGTAAATTTTTTACCACATAGCCATTTATCGTCAGTACGTACTAGGCAGCGTATTTCATTATAATTTGGATCGGCAATAAGGGCATCAACCAAATGACTACCAACAAAACCAGTTCCACCAGTTACAAAGACGTTCATTAATTACGTATATTCTAGGTTATTTTTAAGATATAATACATTGAATCAGATAATAGGTAAGATACACATCTGCCGTTTGCTTTTAAACTTTTATGAAAGAACTGAGAGTAGCACTATTTACAGGTAATTATAACCACATCCGAGATGGGGTTTCGCTGACTTTAAATAGATTAGTTAAGTTCCTAGAGAGCCAAAATATTCCAGTATTAGTTTTCGGACCAACCATAAAAGAACCTTTACTTAAGCACTGTGGCGAGCTTGTTGCAATGCCATCAATTCCTTTGCCTGTTTCGGGACGTGATGAATATCGTTTTACCACTTCTTTTCCAAAATCGGCAAGAGAGCGTTTGGCTGAGTTTAACCCAACTATTGTACATATTGCCACACCAGATATACTAGGCTATAAAGCGTTGAAATGGGCAAAAAAACGAAATATCAAAGTGGTATCATCCTATCATACGCATTTTACAAGTTACCTAGAGTATTATAAACTGAGCATGATTGAAGGCTTTGCTTGGAAGTATCTTCGTTGGTTTTATAATAATTGTGAGCACACCTATGTACCCAGCCAATCTATGATTGATGAACTTGGAAAGCATGGTATAACTAAAAGTACCCGAGTATGGGCAAGGGGTGTAAATACCACTTTATTTAGCCCAGATAAACGAGATATGGAGTTTAGAAGATCCATTGGGTTTAAAGATGACGAAATAGTAGTCACTTTTGTATCGCGGCTAGTGTGGGAAAAAGAACTTAAGACCTTTATTCAAAGTGTGAAGAATGTTCAGAAACTGAATCCCAAAGTTAGAGCAATGGTTGTTGGTGAAGGTCCTGCCCAGCAAGAGTCGGAGGAATTACTTCCTGAAGCCCATTTTACGGGTTTTGTGAAAGGCGAAGATTTAGCACGAGCCTATGCTAGTAGCGATGTATTTAATTTTCCGTCGCACACCGAAACCTTCGGTAACGTAACACTTGAAGCGATGGCTAGCGGACTTCCATGTTTAGTTGCTGATGCAATAGGGAGCAAATCGTTGGTTGTAGATGGCGAGAATGGCTTTTGGGCTGAACAAGAAAATGTGGAAGATTTCACACAAAAATTACTCACCATCACTTCCAATAAAGAGATGATGCGTGAAATGGGGCTTAAATCTAGAGAATTAGCTAAAACGTATGAATGGGATGCGATAAATGCGGGTTTAGTAGAAAACTATAAAGAATTACTAAACGCGCCGAAGTAAAAATAAACCTATTACGCTTTGAGAATACTATATATATCACATTTACATCCACCAAAAAATGCACCCCTCGATAATATGGGAGGTATGCAACGGGTGAGTATGCAGCTAGTAAATGAATTAGAGAAACGCGATGATATTGAGCTAAAGAAAATAATTTTACACGCCCCATGGAAGGGCATTGAAATACGAACAGCTTTTTTCTTAGCAGGTTTAGCGTTTAAACTTCCCAAAATAGTTGACCAATTTAAGCCGGATGTAATTTTATTTTCGTCGATGGTTACGGCAAGTTTAGCCAAGTTCACCAGAAAGCGGATTAATGTTCCTATGGTTACCATTAATCATGGGCAAGACATTAAAATGCCGATTAAAATCTATCAAAACTTTGTGCCTAGTGTATTTGCAGCTTTAGATGGGGTAATTTCAGTCTCGTCAGCTACAAGGGAGGAATGCATTATAAGAGGAATGGAACCAAGTAAAGGAGTTGCTTTACCTAATGGTTTTGATATGTCTGACTTTGAAGAGGTTCCTGATAAAGAAAACTCTAGAAAAACAGTAGAGCAAGAACTTGGAGTGGATTTATCAGGCAAGAATTTATTACTTACCGTAGGGCGTCAAGTAAAAAGAAAAGGGGTAGAGTGGTTTATAACAGAAGTATTCCCGAAAATTAAATCAGATGTTTTTTATATAGCCATTGGTGAGGGGCCAGAACACGAAAGGTTAAAACAGATTGTAGAAAAATCGCCCCATAAAAATCAGATTTTGCTTGCAGGCAGGCAACCAGACGAATTATTGAAGAAGGTGTATGCTGTAGCCGATATTTTTATAATGCCCAATATTCCTATACCAGGCGATATGGAAGGTTTTGGAATTGTACTGCTAGAAGCCAACCTTGCAGGCACACCCGCTGTAGCTGCCGACTTAGAAGGAATTAAAGATGTTATAGAGAACGGAAAGAATGGATATAAAGTTGAAGTCCAAAACAGTAATGAATTTTCATTACAAATTGATTCCTTAATAGCTACCGAGTTAGATTGTATGTCTTTAAGCTGCCGAGAGTACGTATTAGAAAATTTTGCGTGGAACAACGTAGCTCAGCGATATATTTCCTATCTTAAAGAAGTTATTGAGGACAAATCGTGAACACAGCCCCGTAATAAGAGCTACTTATCAAGAATTTGATTGTACTATTATAGTGGCTATATTTTGATGATAAAGATGAATATTGAGGAAATATAAGAATGGCCAATACTAAGCGTAAAATTGCAAAGAATGACCTATTTGCAAAAGCATATAACTTTACTAAAGCAGATGAAATTAAAGAGCTAGGACTCTATCCCTATTTCAAGCCTTTAGAAGCTACCGACGGTACAGTAGTTGAAATTGAAGGCCGTAGAGTTATAATGGCTGGTTCAAATAATTATTTAGGCTTAACCAACGACCCTAGAACCATGAAGGCGGCAAAAGATGCCATCACAAAATATGGGACAGGATGTACTGGTTCACGCTATTTGAATGGTACTTTAGATATTCATTTAGAGCTGGAAGAAAAACTAGCAGCCTTTATGGGTAAAGAAAACTGTGTGCTTTTTAGCACTGGTTACCAAACCAACGAAGGCTCTATTCAAACCATAGCAGGCAGAAACGACATTATTTTTTCGGATCGTGATAACCATGCATGTATAGTAGTTGGTACACTTTGCTCAAACGCAAAAACGGTTCGATATGCGCATAACGATATGGATCAATTGCGTAAGCATCTTGAGAAAGCAGATCCTGATGCCGGTAAATTAATTATTACCGATGGTGTTTTCTCAATGTCTGGTACTCTTGCAAAAGTGCCTGAATTAGTAGCTTTAGCTAAAGAATTTGGCGCGCGCTTATACTTAGACGACGCACACGCTGTTGGTGTTGTTGGGGAAGGTGGACGTGGATCTGCATCAGTATTTGGGTTAAATGATGAAATTGATTTAATTAGTGGAACATTCTCAAAATCATTTGCATCACTAGGTGGTTTTATTGTTGGTAAGCACGAAGTAATCGAATTTATTCGCCATCATTCACCAGCTCATATTTTTAGTGCTTCAATGCCACCCGCAAATGTGGCCACAGTACTTAAAGCATTAGAGATTTTGCAAGAAGAGCCTTGGAGATTAGAAAGACTAGAAGAGATTTCTATTTATATGCGTACGGAGCTTGAAAATTTAGGCTTTAATGTATGGACAAGTCAATCGCCAATCATTCCTGTTGTTATTGGTGATATGATGAGCTGCTTCCAATTTTGGAAAGATCTATTTGAGGCAGGTGTTTATGCAAACGCAGTTGTACCACCAGCGGTACCTGCAGGGCAGTCTCTATTAAGAACTAGTTACATGGCTAGCCATACTGACGATCATTTGAATCAGATTCTTGAGGCTTTCAAAAAAGTGGGTATTAAGAACGGTATTATAGATAATAACGGACGAGCTGTTAAATAAACTGATATTTTTATGAATACAAATGGGGTTACCATCGTTTCTACCGATGAAGAACGAAAGGAATTTCTCGAATTTCCATATAGCCATTATGCCGATAATGACTATTGGGTACCCCCGCTTCGAATGGAGCAGAAAAAACTCGTTAATACAGAGAAAAATGCTTATTTCAAAAATGCTGAACTAGCTATTTTTATAGCAGAACATAACGGGAAAACTGCCGGACGAATATCAGCAGTTATTGACCGGCGCTACAATGAGTTTCATGGCACCAAAACGGGACACTTTGGTTTTTTCGAATGTATAGATAATCAAGAAACTGCAAATCTTCTTTTTAGAGTTGCGGGCGATTGGCTGAAAGAAAAAGGCATGGATGATGTACTAGGGCCAGCAAGTCCAGGAATGATGGATACCATTGGCTTACTAGTAGACGGCTTCGATAAAGATCCCTACATCCTAATGCCCTATAATAAGCCTTATTACGAAAAACTTGTGCTAGGAGCTGGTTTTGAGCCAGATATGGATTTACTGGCTTATGTGGTAGATCAAGAGAGTGTTTCTGTAGATCGTATGAACCGTGCTCTTGCCATAGTAACTAAACGTAACCCTGGCTTAAAGATTCGGTCAATTAATAAAAAGAAAATTAAACAAGAAGTTGAAATAGTACGAGCTATTTTTAACGAATCTTGGAAAGATAACTGGGGCTTCATTCCTTTAACAAAGGAAGAACTAGAGATGATGGCAGAAGATTTTAAGCTCATTCTGGACCCAGATTTCGCTCATATTGCTGAAATTGACGGCAAACCTATCGCATTTTCTATCGCTTTACCCGATTTTAATCAAGTGTTTAAAAAAATGAATGGTAATTTATTTCCGTTCGGGATTTTTAAACTGCTATTAGGTAAGAAAAAAATCAATAGAGTTAGAACGGCTCTAATGGGAGTTATGCCAGAACATAGAGGCAAAGGTATAGATGCACTACTTCATCAAAAAGCTATCGAAAACGGCTTAAAGAAAGGCGTTTTTGAGTCAGAGTTAAGCTGGATTTTAGGTACCAATAAAGAGATGGTACGTGTAGCTGAACGAATTGGTGGTAGGCTCGACAAAACTTATAGAATGTATAGAAAGCAACTTTAACTAATAGTTGTAAAGTTTACGAACAAAACTGCTCCTCTTTTCTAAAAGTGTTATCTTCATAGACATATTAAATCTAAGAGGATATTTATGAGCGATTATAGAATCGAAAAAGACTCAATGGGCGAGGTTAAAGTGCCCAAAAATGCATTATATGGCGCACAAACCCAACGTGCCCACGAAAACTTCCCAATCTCTGGAATTAAATTTAGCAGAGATTTTATTCAAGCTTTAGGATACGTTAAAACCGCAGCTGCTTTAGCCAATAAAGAACTGGGCTTATTAAGTGCTGATATTGCTGATGCTATTGTAGAAGCAGCAAAAGAAATTATCGACGGAAAACACGACTCGCATTTTGTGCTAGATATTTTCCAAACCGGCTCAGGTACTTCAACCAATATGAACGCCAATGAAGTTATCTCGCACCGTGCTAATGAGCTTAAAACGAGCGACTCATTTACTGTTCACCCAAACGATCATGTGAATTATGGCCAAAGCTCTAACGACGTAATACCAACGGCAATTAGAGTTGCAGCGGTAATTTCTGCTCAAAGAAATTTAATCCCTGCTCTAAAGCATCTTGAAGATACCTTTCTAACAAAAGGGAAAAAATACTCTGACGTTGTAAAAACAGGCAGAACCCATTTAATGGATGCCATGCCGGTTACCATAGAGCAAGAATTTGGTGGATATGCCCGTCAGCTTGAGCTTGGAATTGAACGTGTTAAATCAGCTTTAGTACGAATGATAGAGTTACCACAAGGTGGAACGGCAGTAGGTACAGGAATTAATACTCATCACGACTTTGGCGCAAAGTTTGCAACTCAGATATCGGAATTGACAGGCGTAGATTTCAAAGAAGCCATAAATCACTTTGAAGCTCAGGCAACTGTTGATGCCCCCGTTGAACTTAGCGGTCAGCTTAAAACCATTGCCGTAAGCTTGATGAAAATTGGTAATGATTTGCGCTGGATGAACTCGGGTCCAAATGGTGGGCTAGGCGAAGTTCAGTTAGCTGCAACACAACCAGGTTCTTCCATTATGCCAGGCAAAGTAAATCCTGTTATAGAAGAATCACTAACTATGGTGTGTGCGCAGGTAATAGGAAACGATACCACTATCACTATTGGTGGCCAATCAGGTAACTTTGAACTTAACGTAATGTTACCAGTTGTGGCTCATAATCTATTGCAGTCAATTGAAATTTTAGCAAATTCTGCACGTAACCTTGCTGATCGTTCAGTTTCTAAATTGGAAGTTCGTAAAGACGTTATTGCTGAGATGGTAGGAAAAAATCCCATTTTAGTGACAGCTTTAAATCCTATTATAGGGTACGACTTGGCCGCACAGATCGCGAAAAAAGCGTATGCCGAGAACCGAGCATTAAAAGATGTAGCTAAAGAAATGACCGATTTATCGGAAGCAGAGCTTGATAAAGCATTGGATCCTATCAAGATGACCAAAGGCGGCATTACAGATTAAATATTAATTCAAAACGATTAGCCAACTGAAGTTGTTAAAATACTGAAACGTTGGCTAATCGGCTTTGATGAAAAAGCGCTTTTTCTTATTATTGGGACCCGTTTGCGGCGGCTCATCTAGCATTATTCGATTCAAATATAAAATTACTAAACATGGCTCAAACAATGGCAAAATCTCCTAAAAGTGCATTTTCAGCAGCACAAAAAAGAGAAATTATTGCAGACTATAAACTAGGCTGGGTAAGTCGTCATATGTCGCTTATCGGTCGAAAAGAAGTCTTATCAGGTAAAGCCAAGTTTGGGATATTTGGTGACGGTAAAGAAATACCACAGATAGCACTATCTAAGGTTTTTAAAAATGGTGATTTCAGATCTGGATATTACAGAGATCAAACCCTGATGCTAGCTATAGATGCGCTAACACCACAACAGTTTTTTGCTCAGTTATACGCTCATGCAGATGTGAAGATGGAACCTGCTTCTGCTGGTAGACAAATGAATGGCCACTTTTCCACTCCACTATTAGATGAAGAAGGGAATTGGTTCGATCAAACAAAATCAAAGAACTCCTCCTCCGATATTTCTCCTACTGCGGGACAAATGGCTCGCCTATTAGGATTAGCTCAAGCCTCAAAAGTATATAGAAATGAGAAGTCGTTAAAAGGCAAAGAGTGGAAGAAGTTTTCGAACAAAGGAAATGAGATTGCTTTTGGAACCATCGGCGATGCAAGTACATCTGAAGGTATATTTTGGGAGACTATAAACGCAGCTGGCGTGCTTCAAGTTCCTATGGTTATGTCGGTTTGGGATGATGGATATGGAATTTCTGTTGAGAAGAAATACCAAACAACAAAAGAAAGTATTTCGGAAGTTTTAAAAGGTTTTCAGCGTACTACAGATGCTGCTGGTTTTGAGATTTTAACCGTGAAAGCTTGGGATTACCAAGGCTTAATAAAAACCTACGAGAAAGCAGAAAAAATTGCTCGTAAAGAACATGTTCCTGTTTTAGTTCATGTGCAAGAAGTAACACAACCCCAAGGGCACTCTACATCAGGTTCGCATGAGCGATATAAAGATGAAGAGCGCTTAAAGTTTGAAGTAGATTATTGCTGCCTCAGGCAGTTTAAAAAGTGGATTTTAAAGAATAAAATCGCTTCAACAAAAGAATTAGATAAGTTAGAAAGCGAAGCACTTGCAGAAGTAAACGAAGCCAAAAAACAGGCTTGGAGTGCTTATATGGATCCTATAAAGAAGGAAAAATCTCAAATACTAGCAGTACTTCAAGAGCTACAAAAACAAAGTGGAGACAATAGAATTGGGGAAGCAATTAAAAAGCTTAAAATGTTTCCAAACTCAATTCGTAAAGATATTTATACCGCCGTGCGTAAATCGTTACGTTATACTGCTGGTAGTGATTATGCAGCTGCACAAGAACTGAAAGCATGGCTTGAGCAAAGTAATAAAGAAAATCACGATCGCTATAGCTCACATCTTTTTAGCCAAACGGCACAATCACCATTACACGTGGAAGGAATTGAGCCAACTTACAAAGACAACTCACCTATGGTAGATGGGCGTGTTGTAGTAAGGGATAACTTCGATAAACTCTTTGCCAAGTATCCAAACACTTTGGTTTTTGGGGAAGATGCTGGGAAATTAGGGGATGTAAATAAAGGACTCGAAGATATGCAGGATAAATACGGAGAAATCCGTGTGAGTGATACAGGCATTCGAGAGGCTACCATCCTAGGCCAAGGTATTGGAATGGCATTGCGTGGCTTACGTCCCATTGTAGACATCCAATACTTAGATTATCTGTTATACTGCTTCCAGCTTCTGAGCGACGATTTGGCAACTTTACGCTATCGTACTAAAGGTGGCCAAGCTGCACCCGTTATTGTAAGAACACGAGGACATAGATTAGAAGGAATTTGGCATTCAGGTTCGCCCATGGGTTTAATTACCAGTGGACTTAGAGGCATTCACGTATGTGTGCCGCGTAATTTAACCGTGGCTGCCGGGTTTTATAACACCTTAATTCAAGGCGACGACCCTGCTATTGTAATAGAACCACTAAATGGATATCGCCTAAAAGAGCGTATGCCCGAAAATATTGGGGAATATACCGTTCCGCTTGGTGTGCCGGAAGTTATACAAGAAGGTTCAGATTTAACTATCGTCTCTTATGGTTCTACCTGTAATATTGTTGAATCAGTATTGCCACAATTGCAAGATGCTGGAATTTCAGCAGAGCTGGTTGATATCCAAACCTTAATGCCTTTCGATGTTAACTCAATGATTGTAGAATCGTTGAAGAAAACGAATCGCCTGTTAATTATTGATGAGGATGTGCCAGGTGGTGCTTCGGCTTATATCATGCAAAAAATATTGCAAGAACAAAATGGCTACAAGTATCTCGATTCTAAACCAATTTGTCTAACAGGTAAAGAACACCGACCAGCTTACGCTACGGATGGTGATTATTTCTCTAAGCCCAACGCAGAAGATATATTTGAAGCTGCTTATAGCATGATGAGCGAATGCGAGCCAGATAAATTCCCAGCTATCTATTAAAAATATTAGTCGTTCTTCGCGTGCGATTCTTCGGGTTCACGCAAAGAGCGCTAAGAAATTCGCAAAGCAATTAGTATTTCCATTCCAAGCCCTTTTCTATGGTTAACTAGATTTAAAATAATGTGCAAAAAACGTCCCCATAAATTAATAGGAACGCGTTTTACGATGTTTTGAACTAAATCGAATTAAACCATTTGAATATAATCAGATTCTGATCTGTCTATTTTATCAGCGTCATTTTGCGTACAATTTTCTGATTATTAACCCGAAGTTTATACAAGTACATGCCATTGGCTAAATTAGAGGCATCAAATCTAATGGATTGTTTCCCTGCTGGAAGGGTTCCGTTCACAAGCGTCGCCACTTCTCTGCCCAGAACATCATAGACTACTAATGAAACCATCCCTTTTTGCGGTATGGTAAAATTGATATTCGTAGTTGGATTAAAAGGATTGGTGTATGGTTCCGACAAGTAAAAGCTATTTTTCTTATCAACCTGTTCCTCATATTCGGTAGAAACCGCAAAATCTCCATATTCTACACCTTCTATTATGGCTCCGATAAGCCGAAAACTTTCGCCATGAAAAAAATCTATTTGGATGATTCCAAGTTTTTTGGCAATATGGATATCCACCGCAGGATTAGCAATCGGATCATCCTCGCTTAGGTATATACCAACCACACATGATTTCCCCCATTTATTTAAGGTAGGTTATGGTTTGTACCTGTACGCCGCCCAGACTGCTTAACCTGGCAAAGTACATGCCCGTTGCCAGATTACCGGCCTGCCATGGTATCATATGGCGGCCGCTAGCAAGTTGTTTATTGCTAAAAATTTCTGTTACTTTTCTTCCGACCCGGTCATATACTTCTAGCGTAAACCTGCTTGGTGTTTCTGTTTCAATCACAAAATTGGTTGAACTGTTAAATGGATTTGGATAATTGCTTAATTGAAACGACTGCGGAGAATTTCCAGAAGGTTCTGGCTCAATACTTACCGACCGGAGATTCGCCGTGGTATCTCCATATATTGTTCTTCTAATGCTTGCCCCTTTTAAAACTGGTTCGATCCCTGGTAGTTCCAAGGATCTTTTTTCCAACATTCCAAACTTTTCAGACCACCATACATAAAACCTTCCATATCCTTCTTGGGTACTTGTGGAATCATTATCTGTTCTGGCATAACGAACCTCTTTTACTGTTGTTGACTCTCCAAAAATCTTACTTCTATATTCCACCATTACCTCTGCAAGATCGTATTGAACAAATGTAGGAGTTATAGAATCTTTCTCTAATATCCATACGTCTCCAACCTTCTTAGAGGCATCAAATATCTTCATCCAAACTCCTTTATCATACCACCAATCGGAATAGATATTATTGGTAGAGTCAATTTTAAAATTATAAATAAGTTCTTCAGGTTGGCCTCGTTCGGAAGAAACAGTAAAAACATATTCTCCATTTGGAGTAACTGAGTCTGAAATGATGTCAATTCTTTCATCTGTTTCATATTGTCCTGCTATATAAATTTCATTCACCCAAAAATCTCCGGTTTGATACGGGAAATAAGGTGTTTTTACAGAATCCTGAGCCGATAGCTTAGATCCAAAAAGGGATAGAAATACAGGAAGCACTATGTATAACTTTTTAGCCATGAAGTTAAGAAACCGCATTATTTGATTATCTACAAATATTATTTTAGGCAAGTACCTATTTATAAACGTTATAAATTCCGTCCAAATTTGTAACATTTACATGGTGAGTTGCTCTTATAGTAATTGCACCCAACAAATAGTAATAGTAGCAGGCATGGGAGTTCCCATGTTTTGAGTTGTCAATTAATGTGAGGGCGGTGGGGTAGAAATAACCAAACAAAGTCATCCTTATATATCTCAGATAATTCGTTTATGGTTTTTATTGAGTAAGAACACACTATCCTTTGCCTAAAAAACTTTGCGGCCTTCGCATGCAAGTCTTCGGTTTCACGCAGAGCACGCTAAGAAATTTGAAAAATTAAATAGAACCCTTGGCCTTAAGCTCTAGGTATTTGTTAATGGCTTGAACGGAAAGGTCTTTGGGGGGCGTGAGTATGGTATGAATTCCTCGTTGATTCAGCACCTTAAAAATTTGCTTTTTCTCGTAGTAGAACTTCTCTGCAACAGCTTTGGTATATACTTCACTTATAGAAGAAGATTCAGCATTAATTAATTTACTCAGCTCAGTATTCTCGAAGAAAATTGTAACAAGCAAATGATCTTTGGCAATTCGTTGCAAGTACGGGAGCTGTCTTTCCATAGCAGCAAGAGTTTCAAAATTTGTGTACAACAGAATTAAACTACGTTGATTCAAATGTTGACGTAGATTTATAACCAACCGCTCAAAATCAGATTCCTGAAAATTAGCATCTAACTTATAAAGAGCCTCCTGGATTTTCCGAATATGAGTTTTTCTCTTTTCAGGTTTAACAATGGTCGATTTGTTACTCGAAAAGGTAATAAGCCCAGCTTTATCTTCTTTAAGCAGAGAAATATTCGAGACTACCAGACTAGTATTAATGGCATACTCAAGGAGTTGAAGACCTTCAAAGGGCATCTTCATCACTCGTCCCATATCAATTACATTTACAATCTGTTGAGAACGCTCATCCTGGTATTGATTTACCATAAGTTGATTTGAACGTGCCGTAGCTTTCCAGTTTACGGAACGCAAATCATCCCCTTGTACATATTCTTTAATTTGATCGAACTCCATGGTATGCCCAACTCTGCGCATCTTTTTAATACCAATCTCAGAAAGTCGGTTCGACATCGCATACATTTCAAACTTCCGCATTTGGATGAAAGATGGATATACAGGTAAATCAGCACTTTCCTCAAAAATATACCGGCGCTTAATAAAGCCCAGAAGACTCTTCACAAATACATTGATATTACCATATTTGAACTCTCCACGTTGGGTAGGGCGCAAAGTATATTTCAGCAGTTTGTTGGATGATTTGGGTAGACTTGCAGTGATAATAAAGTCCCTGAGTTGAAACTGAAAAGGCACTTCATCAATAATAGAAGCCTCTATAGCGAAGGAATAATTATTGGTTATAGAAATGCTTATTTCATTATCATCGCCATTAGAAAGGCGTTTTGGGAGATGCCTAGTTGCACTAATTCCATTTTTAGTAGAAAAAAGTAATAGAATATCTACAAATAGAATTACCAGAAAAAGCGTGAATAGTACATTGGCGATGGCATTAAAGGCATCGAAAAAATAGCCAGCCACAAAGCTTACGCTTACTAAGCCTATAGCAAAGAAAAATCGCTGCTCTAAAAAAAGGCTTCTCAAAAAGCTCACTACCTTGGCACCTCAACTTTATCGGCTATTTGTTTTAGAACTTGATCGGGGAGAATACCTTCCATTTCACGCTCTGGCGTTAGCATAATACGGTGACGAAGGGTAGGGGCGATGATCTCTTTCACATCTTCAGGAGTTATAAAATCTCTGCCCAGCATTGCAGCCCAAGCTTGTGCGGCTTTCATCAAGAATACAGAAGCCCTTGGGGAAGCGCCAATTGAAATAGAAGCCGAATTTCTTGTTTCATAAACAATCTGAGCAATATAACCCATCAGTGCTTTTTCTACATGTATGTCGTTAACACATTTGCGTTGTGCAAGAAGCTCTGCAGTATCTACTACAGCTTCTAATTTCTCAAGTTCAGAATGAGACTTTCTCGCATAACTTCCGTCAATAATAGCAATTTCTTGTTCTATAGTTGGGTAGCCAACATCTATTTTAAACAAGAAGCGGTCTAGCTGAGCTTCTGGGAGCCTATAAGTACCTTCGTGCTCGATAGGGTTCTGAGTAGCTACCACGATGAATGGAGGAGGCATTAAGTAAGTGGTTCCGTCTACCGTAATCTGCTTTTCTTGCATCACTTCAAATAAGGCAGATTGTGTTTTGGCGGGAGCTCTATTTATCTCGTCAATAAGTACGAGATTCGAGAAAACAGGACCTTTTTTGAATTCGAAGTCGCTAGTTTTTGCATTAAAAACACTGGTACCTGTAATGTCGGCTGGCATTAAATCGGGTGTAAACTGAATTCTCGAAAAATCGACGTTTAGCGATTTAGCTAGTAACCGTGCCGTTAATGTTTTGGCAACACCAGGCACGCCTTCAATTAAAACATGACCATCGGCTAAAAGAGCACAGATGAGCAAGTCTATCATTTTATCCTGCCCAATAATCACCTTCTTAATTTCCGCCCGAAGCTTGGCTACCATATTCTGTAACCCAGATAAATCAACTCGGTTTTTGAAGGGCGTGTCTGTGCCAGTTTGTAGAGAATCATCGGCCGATTTAATAGGCTCTTCTTGGGGTAGATTTGGAGTGTTATCTTGGCTCATCGTTGTGATTGTTTATAGAATCTATCGATTCGTTCAGTGATGCGTTTTAGTTCGGTGTCGGTAAGTTTCTCTTTATTGAGATCACCTTGAATTGCGTTAAAAAGCTTCTTAATTTCCTTTCTAGAAATTCCAGAACGCAATGCAATTTTTGTTAAAGTCTCGTCATCTAATGTATGTGTTTCTACATTAAGTCGAGTGCGGATATAATCGAGTAAAAATTGATATTTCTTATCCAATAAATTTTTGTGAGTCCCTGTATTCAGGTAAAGACTACCAATGGTTTGGGCAAAATCTATACTTGTATTTGTAGCACCATGAATTTCTGGAATTATTCTCTGTGTACGGCGACCTTTAAATATTAAATACAAAACTAGAGCCGCTAATGCCAAGAACCACGCCCATTTTAAACTGTCATTGGATACGATATAACGCATGGGCGAATTAAATGCCAAACGACCTTCCTTATAATATTCATCCCAAAAAGTATCTTGATTGGGTAGATATGAAAGTGTCTTAAATGCGTAATCATACTTGGCAGGATCTTTCACAAAATAATTGGTGAATACAAATGGATTGGAATGAATAAAGAATGCGCCATCTCCTTCTTTAATCCGAATAAAATTCGCTTGGCCAGCTCCATTAGTTCCTAAAACGGTAGTTCTAGTTGTGTCATATTCCGAAATATAGTTCTCGGTTAATCGAATAGGGAAATCCCAACCATTATTTGAACGTAAATCGGAATTGGTGAAATTAAGAGAACTTTGTGTAAGAGAGTCGAGTGAACGAGCATTCGGATTAATAAATGGGAAGGTCTTATTTACTTTAAAACCAAGTGAATCGATAAAAGCGCCATCCAATCCCCATGCCGCAACGAATACAAAATCCCCTTTTTGAACATGATTTTGTAGAATGCGTGTCTCGAACTGGTCGGGACTAAAGCTTGAATTTAGAAATATCCAATTTCGAGATGCTGAGCTACTATCTTTTTCAAGTTCAAAAATGGGGGCGTTTATTCTAGAAACACTGCCCTTGCTAAAATGGTCGGTTGCCAGGTTATGCAATATGAACGCACCGAATGGTTTCTTTTCAGTATATGAATAGCCTTCACTCCAATCTATTTCTTTGGGCTCAAGCAATTTCACAGTGATAGCAAAGAGCGATAAGATTACAATAAACACCACATATTTACGGTCTGATTTTTTCATTTCAAACCCTCTTTTATGAGCTGTAGTGTTTGCTGAACTATTTTGAATTTTATCTCATCAATTTCAAAATCCCCATATTCAACATACTCGTAATAATAGGCTAGTTTTTTGAAGAGAGGGGCTACTGGTTTTCCCTCAAGCTCCGAAGCATAATCATGGTTTGTCTTCTCTATGCTGAATTGAATAAGCTCTTTGTTATAAAGTAGTTTCAAAACTATTAAGAAAGCATACCGAGTAGCATCAGCAAAGTTAGATTCATCGAGGGCACTGGCATAAAGTGCCTCAAAATCTAATTTCTCTAATTCTTCTTCACTAATATTTGGGGAAATGGATTTGTCCGATTTTCTTCGGCGCAGAATATTTACAAGATTACCATCAAGCAATTGATTAAGTAGAAGAATCACAACGCCAGCAATAGATACATAAACCACCACTTTAAGTATGAAATTGCCAACGGGTGTACCAATAATGTAGCTTAGTAATCTCGTGGCCCAGTATATCATCATTCCTATAAAAGTATTGGGATTGGGAGGGACACCCTCATACTGGAAGTCTGGATTGATATAATAACTTTCTATGATACTCTTGTTGGGCAATCTTACATCCACAACAGTGGTATCTGCTACAATTGTAGGTGCAATAAATGTAGTGTCTGAAATCGAATCTGAACTAGCGCTCGTTTGTGCATAAACAGAAGTCCATCCCCCTAAAACAAATAGTATAGAAAGTGTAAAAAGGAAAGAATACGAGCGTCTAGCCATCAAAATATATTCGTTATAGAGATAGCTGTTCAATTTTAGAGCGTAGGGAACCGCCCTCTTTTCGTTCTTTTATATTAAAGTAATGTAGAGAAAAGGCTATATGCATAATCGCGTATAACAACGAAGAAATTATAGTGGCAAAACTGATGATGATGGTGTAGAGACTTGGAATAAATCCACCACCACTAGATGCTCCAGACTCGGCGATAAGTAAGGAAATGATGGTAGTTGGAATAATTAAAATATAGGTGCTAAATACTGTGATTAGATACATCACAACAAACAGCGCAAATGTTATCCACCAATAGCCCTTAATTAAGTCCCAAGATCTTCGTAAAGCATTAAGTACTCCTTGTTCCTCAATTTGTAAGGCAGCGGGTGCAAGTGACCAATGTATGCCAATAAATATTGCAGGAATCATAAATGCAAACATGGAGAAAAATACAGTTAAACCTATTATGAGATATAATCCTAAAAAGTTTAATGTGTTGGCAACTAGGTTATTTGAAAGAATATTCGAATCTACTTCTTGGTTTGTGGAGGTAAGCTGAACATGTTTTAAGGTAACCGCCGAAAGCACACAGGTAGCAAGTATGGATACAATAATACTTAAAAAATATTTCCCCGTGAAAATAGATTCAATTGCAGCAGTATCTTCTGGATTATTTAGTATTTGAATAATATCAATGCTTGTGCCGCTGATTAACGCCACTTGAAGAATGTAAAGTGGAATTGCAAAAAAGAATAGAGCCTTGCCTAGAGATTTATAATGCAGCCGTATGTATTGAAATGTATCGGTTAATATCTCACCGACTTCTCGAGGTTTATTAAAAATAAAATCAGCCATGCTGAGTTCTCCGTTTTAAATTAATGCGTAAAGGCAAAATAAAGTAGTAGCCTATAATAAAGGCAAAAGATAATATAATTATTGATAGACTTAGAAATAGAGGCATTTCGGTATATCGTGTTACAAAGGATTCTAAAAATCCTGCTAAAATAAAAACGGGAACCAAACTCAGAACCATCTTTAAGCCTTCTTTGGAGCCTCTAATAAAAGCCGTTTTACGGGGAAGAGTGCCTGGCATCACAAAACTATTGCCCAGCACAAAACCAGCCGCCCCTGCAATAGTAATGGCACTGAGTTCCAAAGCCCCATGAATAAAAATAATGAGCATAGATTGCCCAACTAACCCATAGCCTTGAAAGAAAGCAATAAAAGCACCCACCATAACTCCATTCTTCATTAACATGTACCCAGAGCCAAAGGCGGTGAAAATGCCGAAGGCAAAGCACATAAAAGCAACTTTCACGTTATTAAAGGTAATTTGAAAGAACATATTTAATTGGCTGCTCGATTTATAAATAGCCAAAGGATCGCCTTCACTAATATTGGTTTTGGTCATATTTACATATTGATCTGATAAGATTAATCGCGCAAAAGAAGGGTCGTTAATCTGAGAAATGGCGCCAAAAGCCGTAAATATTAAAAAGATGATGACAGCCGCAGAAACTTCTTTAAGCCGATATGAAAAAAGCTCAGGAATTTCTTTTGTCCAAAATGTGAGAAGACGCGAGGTACTCTCAGTTTTATTTTTATAAATGGTATTATGCGCCAGTATAGAAAGATCATTTAAATACTGAACTGTTTTAGTATTTGGGTAGTAGCTTTGAGCGTATGAAAGATCGTTATTGAGTTCTATATAAAGTTCAGCTAGCTCATCGGCTGTACCACGAGTGCTTTTCTTAAGTATAATTTCATACTGAGTCCATTTGTCAGCATTTTGGCGAAGAAAAGTAACTTCACGCATAGATTTTCTGGATCAATTTTTAGAGTCTGTTTAAAGCATGTATCTTACAAAGATGGTAACTTTTTTACTAACAAATAGAAAACCAATTCGGGCATGAATCAAATCAACATAGAAACTACACAACATGTAAAGCTGAGTTACAATCCCGCTGGCGTTGGCGACAGAATCTTAGCCTACCTACTAGATGGATTTGTGATGTTCGCCTACTATTTACTCGTGTTTACTGGATTTGGTTATATAATGGGATCAAGTTTTTTAACGCCCGACGGTTCTACTACTCAAGTTTGGATCTTCATTTTAGTATTAGGAATACCTCTCTTCCTATATCATTTAATATCGGAAGTGTTATGGAATGGGAAAACGGTTGGTAAATGGATAATAGGCATACAAGTAGTAAAAATTGATGGAACCAGCCCAGACTTGAGTAATTACCTAGTTCGGTGGATGCTACGTTTGGTGGAGGTATCAATGACATTCGGCCTACTCGCTTTTATAAGCATACTCGTAAACGGAAAGGGACAAAGAATTGGGGATGTGGCGGCTAAAACCTGTGTAATAAAAACTCGCAAGAAAGTTAAACTGAGTGATACTATTTATTCAGCAACAGATGCCGATTACGAACCTTTATTCCCACAAGTAAGAGAATTAAACGATAACGACATAAGAACTATAAAAGAAGTGCTTGAAACCAAAAGTAGATACGAGTTTAGTACTTGGTTTGTAATGGTAGAACGCACAGCAAACATCATTCAAATGAAATTGGGCATTCAAAAAGCAGACTTAAAAGCCGATGAGTTCTTGCTAAAGGTGATTGCAGATTACAACCACCTACATCAATCTTAGAATAAACGGTCTATAAAAACGGCAGCCCAAATAAGTGGGAGGTAAGCAATAGAAGCAAACATAAGCTTGCGAGCATTTTGGCTAGTACGCTCTTTTGCAAACACCAAGGTGTAGTACAAGTAGAATGCTGCCAAAAGAATTGCTAGTACTAAATACACCATTCCAGAATACTTTAGGTAGTATAAAGCATACGAAACTGGGAATAATAGCACAGTACAAAGAATCGCGTAAAATGCAGTTTTCTTCCCGCTGATGTCATTTTTAGGAAGCATTCTATACCCAGCACCAGCGTAATCATCTTTGCAGAACCAAGCAATTGCCATAACGTGCGTTATTTGCCAAAGAAATAGAATCGCAAAAAGTATCCACATTCCTGGGTCAGATATATTTCCAGTTGTTGCAGCCCAGCCGCCAACAGGAGGTAGCGCGCCAGGTACAGCGCCAATCATTATGTTAAAAGCAGAAACGCGCTTCATGGGCGTATATATAGCCAAGTAAATGAAGGTGGTAGCAAATGAAACCGCAGCAGCAACAGGATTTACAAATACAACAAGGTAAATAAGTCCTGCAAAAATTAAGCTCAGAGAAAATATTTTACCATTAGTTGGCGAAATTCTGTGCGCAGCCAAAGGCCGATTTCTAGTCCTTTTCATCAAGCTATCTAAATTACGCTCAATAAATTGATTGTGCGCGCCAGTTCCCGAAGCAATCAAGTAAGTTCCAATAAGAACGTTAATCATTATTAGATAGCTAAAAGAAGCTCCACTACCTAACACGTAGCCTACCAACATACTAGCCAAAACCGCTAGGGTAATTCCAGGTTTGGTAAGCTCATGATAATCAGCAATAATATCAGAAAAGGAACGCTCTAGGGGAATGTTTTTATCTACAGAATTCATTAAAACCGTGAAATATTTCTCTTAAAATGTAATTTTAAAGTTAATCATTTTAGAGGAGTTTTGTTACCTTTAGATATGAAATTAAATGCCTTTCAAAAAACAGCTGTTGCAACGGTCATCGCAACAATAGTTTTAATATTTATCGGGGGATTAGTTAGAGCTTCTGGTGCTGGTATGGGTTGCCCCGATTGGCCACGTTGCTTTGGAATGTGGATTCCACCAACTAGCCTAAGCGAATTACCATCGCAATTTGACGCCAGTCAATTCAATGTTGTTAAAACCTGGACCGAGTACATTAATAGGTTGGCTGGAGTAACTATAGGTATTCTAATCATAATTACTTTTGTGCGCTCGTTTAGTTATAGAAAAACAACACCTTCTGTTTTTTATAGCTCAGCATTAGCATTATTTCTTGTGCTTTTCCAAGGCTGGCTAGGTGGGCAGGTGGTGCGCACAGGCCTCAGTGAATTTATAATCACATTGCACATGATTTTAGCACTCATATTGGTGCTTTCACTCCTATATGCTACATTCAAAGCTTCAGAAAATCATATCATTATAAATGTAGATGACAGTGGGCGCAAGAAATTACTGCTAGCACTTTCTATTATTTTGGTATTGAGTGTGTTTCAAATATTTTTAGGAACTCAAGTTAGAGAAGGCATTGATGTACTTAAAAATGCTGAGCATGTAATACCACGCACTCAATGGATTGCCCAAGCTGGAGAAGTGTTCGAAACACACCGAACATTTTCATGGTTATTCGTCTTTTCCTCTATCTATCTTTTTTATACAATGAAAAAAGCACGAGTAGAAGGGCAATTGAAAAAGGTAGGAGATTGGGTTATAGCCCTTATTGTAATTCAGCTGCTAGTAGGCATAGGGCTCTATTATTTAGATATGCCAAGGGTACTTCAAATTATACACCTAGTTAGTTTTACAGTATTTATGTGTGTACAATTTTTGATGCTACTAATGTTAGGGCTTAAAAATAAAACCCAAGAAATTGATGCTTAAAGTCTTTCGAGTAGTTCGTTCATAAACATTTTTATTTCGGTAAGATCTTTACGAACCTGAGGAGAGATGCCTTTTGGGATTTTAGTTTCACCCGTTTCTTTTTCTGTCCGTAGAATTTTTTGAACCCCTGCGGTGGTGTACTTTTTTTCCATCAACAGTTCTTTAAGGCGGAAAATAAGCTCAACCTCATGCTCTCTATACGCTCGGTTGCCGGCGCTATTTTTTTTAGGATTTAATTGTGGGAAGTTTTTTTCCCAGCTCCGGAGTACATGTGGTGCAAGTCCCGTTAGCTTGGTAACTTCACCCATTGAGTAATACAATTTTTTCATAGTTGGTAGAAAGTGTATTTTATCATCGTTTGTTTAAAATAAGAAAACTATATCTGAACTTTCATATAAAGAATACAATTTGGAAAATACAATAGAAAATCCAGATATCGATATTAGTGTTGTAATTCCTCTTTTTAATGAAGAGGAGTCGCTACCAGAATTAACTGAAGCGATAGAGAAAGCACTAGGCGATACCTATAGCTATGAAATTATATACGTAGACGATGGTTCTACGGATACCTCGTGGCAAGTTGTGAGAAATCTTTCACAACAAAATAAAAAGGTGTTAGGGATTTCTTTGCGTCGTAATTATGGTAAAAGTGTGGCACTACAAGCCGCATTTGAGATTGTAAAAGGCAAATATGTGGTTACAATGGACGCCGATTTACAAGACGACCCTAACGAAGTGCCGGATATGATAGCCATGCTAGAAGGAGGATTAGACTTAGTAAGTGGATGGAAAAAAGAACGCTTCGATCCAATATCTAAAACTGTGCCCTCAAAATTCTTCAATTTTGTAACACGCAAAGCGGCAGGTATAGAACTAAATGATTTTAATTGCGGGCTTAAAGCATACCGAGCGGAGGTTATAAAACATATTTACTTATATGGAGAACTGCACCGTTATATCCCGATGTTAGCTAAAAAGGAAGGGTTTACCAGAATTGGTGAAAAGATAGTTAAGCATCACCCACGTAAATATGGGAAGACTAAGTTTGGGCTCTCACGCTTTTTAAACGGCTTCTTAGACCTAATCACCATCCTTTTTGTGCAAGGTTACCTACAAAAACCCATGCACTTCTTTGGGACATTAGGCCTGTTTTTACTCACAGGCGGAACTATAATAAACGTCTATTTGGCAAGCATTAAAATCTTCTTTGGGCAAGCCATTGGTGGCCGACCGCTATTATTCTTAGGAATACTCTTAATGATGTTAGGCATTCAATTCCTATCAACTGGCCTACTTGGAGAGTTAATAAATAAAAACCACGTCGAACGCCAAAAACCCAATATCAGAGAAACTGTCTAAGACAGAATACTGTCTAAGATTTAAGATACAAGACATAAGATGTTAGTAATGAGTAGTGAGTATTTAGAAAAGAGTTGAAAATTCAATCCTATCATATATTAAAACAACAACCTAGAGCCTGTCCCTCCTTGGGGAGGGACAGATTTTCCACATGTGGAAAATCAGGGAGAGGACGGTGGGGCAGGAGCCTCGCACTACCAAATCACCAGCACAATCTTGAGTTCAACAAATCGACTAAGCCCAAGATCCAGTCGTTTTACCTTATTATATATGTGATGCCAAAAGTTGGAGCAAAACTATCCAGTTGATAGTTTAGGCTACTAAATCTAAACTGACCAGCTGGGATTTCAAATTCATCAAAACTCAAATTCCTATAACCAATTTCTGCCTGAAATCGGAAAGAAGATGAAATAGGTAACGTAATCCCGGTGGAAAAAAAGAAACCAACATCACTTCTTTTTTCCTCTTGTTTCATTGAAAAAGTTTCATCAGGGTTGGGTATAGCTTCCCCGTTTTCATAAAGTACAGGTGTTAATTGTGCAACCAAATTTACCTTTCCGAATCCAAAAGTGGGGCCACCAGCCCAAAAAATCTCTAGACTTTTAAATGGTAGAGTTAATTTTAATCCAGGTTCAAATAATAATAAACTAAAATCATAATTATCTTTATAAAAACCAGGGTCGCCAATAACAATACCCGACAGATTTAGAGATTCAGAAGCTGAGCCACTGGAGTATGAAATTCGGGGATTCAGAGCAATATTAGCCCAACCATACCATTCAAGGTTAATTCCATAAACTGGGTTATGGAAAAAAAGCTTATTCTGGTCGGCAAACACAGGAGAATTGGAAAAATTATCCGAGTTTCGTTGCAATAATAGTTGAGTAGAAGCTGAAATTCTTACACTTGATTTCAAATTTTTCGACTCATTTACAGTACTATACTGCGTCATTCCTAGAATAGGGATAAAAGTAAGTATGAAAACAAGAACGGATAGCTTAAATCTAATCATCGTAAACATGGTTAATTAAATGAATACAATTAGTATGTGTTTCTTGTAAAGACAAGATTCGAGTTGAATCGAATTGGTATACTGTAATAGTTTGTACATGTACAACTAACACACTTTAAGGACTTAGTTTAGTATACTTAATTATTAATGGAAGTGCTAAATATTGATATTTATATCAAATCAAATAATTAAGTAGGGCATTACTTGTCTACAGACTATAGATTTTACCCAATAAAGTACGTTCAAAATCAAAATAGATATTTCGAATGTGGTATTAATTCATTAGTATTAAGAGCTCAATGTCTTAATTAAAATAAACATGCTATGACTGACATCACCAACGATGCAGATATAAAAACGCTAGTACACTCTTTCTATGCAAAAGTTGTAGAAGACGACCGCCTAGGATACATATTCAACGATTATGCCAAAGTGGATTGGGATAAACATTTACCCAACATGGTAGACTTTTGGTCAAACTTAGTATTTCACACAGGTCGGTATAAAGGCAGACCATTTAGGCAGCACTTGCCGCTGCCTATTGAGAAAGGGGATTTCAATATATGGTATGGTTTATGGGTAGCCAACGTTAACGAGCATTTTAAGGGAGAAAGAGCCGAGTTCGTTAAAGAAATGGCTGGCAGAATTGCTAATTCCTTTACCATCCGCCTACAAATGGAAGGCAAGTTTGAGTAAAGTATTACTAGGCGAACAGTACGATCAAAAGTCCTCCCTCTGAAATCAAACAGGCTTGATTTCGGTCTCCCTCCAAACGGTAATCTCAATACACATATTTTTCTATATCATACATCTATTCGAACTACATGACGGGAACCGTCATTGACGCCAGCGGCGGCATTAGAAAATACACAACAGCCCTGTCACCCTGAGGAATGAGTGAACTCTGATGATAATCGGAGGAAACGAATGAACGAAGGGTCTCCTGATCCCGAATCTCGGGACTCCGCATTCGCTTCGTTCTGGGCAATGGGTTTTCAACTCCATCGTTGTTAAAAATCCCATGTTGATTCACCGAGATCCTTCACGGCGACTTCCTATCGGTCGTCTTGTTCAGGATGACAGATTCCTTTTATATTCTTCCTAGCCTCCCTACGGTCGGCATTGCCTTTCAAGCAATAGTGTAAAATAGATCAGGAAATGTCCCCTTGTTTATCTTTCTAATCGCAAAAGATGTGTATAAAGATTAGCATTTGAGGAGAAAATTTGCTCACCAAAATATTTATAGCCCCGAGATTTATCTCGGGGTATTCAGATAAAATATTGGCATCGGTGGGTAAGATTGTCTTTAAAAAGAAGCGTTCAAATCCACCGAAATTCTAGCAAGATTCACTTTAAGGAGCGTTCTTTTTGGTATCTGTTCGTTGGCAATGGCTTACTTTTGGAATAGTATTGGTTATTTGTGTAAGAACTGATTTATAGATAAGCAAACTTCGTGACGTGGGATAAGGGCATAAACTTTTGGATTCTAGTTGTTGAGTCGAGTTTGAAAATTGTACTTCCCTGACTGGGGTTGACCGTTATTAGTTATTTTCCGTTGTCAAAAATTGTGATCTTTTTCCTTTGTTCTGGCTCTAACATAAGAAAATCGTTGATAAATTTTGCAGGGGTTCTCCTTTCATTATTATCATGAAT
>Ga0265293_10003312_pt1 | contig 30073 bp, 20 predicted proteins | sample Munlanlewell138R_FD_192505 | JGI IMG/M metagenome (GOLD analysis project Ga0265293, IMG submission 192505) | Leachate microbial communities from a municipal landfill in Southern Ontario, Canada - Leachate well 138R | ecosystem: Engineered > Solid waste > Landfill > Unclassified | place: Canada... | reverse complement strand
ACGTTGGAGACAAAACGCTTCTTGATGTTTTGGTCCCTTCAACTAAAGCATTTAATGAGGCTATTGAAGCCGGGGTAAGTTTCATGAACGCATTAAGTAAAGTGAAGGATGCTGCAATAATGGGCAGGAATTCCACTAAGGATATGATTGCAAAGGTAGGACGGGCAAGTAGGCTGGGCGAACGGTCTAAGGGTTTTATTGATGCCGGAGCCGCATCCTGCTGTTTGATTATTATTACTTTAGCGGATTCTGTTGCAGATTTGATAGCAGATTGATGATACAATCGAGTCAGACGGGGTGTTATTATATATTATTTTCCTACAATATGTGTTAAAATTAACCCATAATTCTTTGGCACCGGCAGTAGTGCTTAAACGGGGGTTTATATGAAAAGGGTAAATTTAATAAAAAACAAAAAGTACCTTAGAATAAGGCCTCGAAAGAGTTAAGAGCTTTTGAGAGTAATATAGATTAATTTGGAGGTAATACTGTGGGGAATGTAATACTTTTTATGTCAGATGAACATAGTTTTTCTTATTCTTCAGTTTAAGGAAAATGAGCGAGCCCACCGGTTTGAAGCCGAGCAGAATATAGTATTGGATAGGAATTACTGATTATTATAGCAAGCATAATGTTCTAAGATAGTTGCAGCTTTATCGCAAAACAAGAAATTGATAAGCCTGATTGATGATCGGAGAGATAAGATGAAAAGTATTAGAAACATGCAAAACAAATTAAGAAATTTTCATTTGGGTGTGTTTGAAAAATACTTTCTCTCCTTTTGTATTATGATAATTATACCAAGTATTATTTTTTCTAACATTATCTATTTAAAGTTAACTAATGTAATGCAAAACGAGGCAGTAATATCTAATGATAAAGTACTTAATCTTGTTTCGAAAATGGTTGAAGAGCGTATGCGGGAGATTGAGGAAATTGTATACAGCATAGCAGTAAATTCAGATATTGATTCAATTTCAATTAGTCAAGCACATGACAGTGCCGAAAACATGGCTCGCATCTTAAGAATTGTTCAAGCATTCGAAGGGATCACTTCTTCAAAACAATACATTGATGATGTATATTTACATCTTGATGAGTATGCTTATATAATCAGCAGCGAAGGCGGTCCATATGAATATGAGTTTTTTTATAGCGTTCTCAATCATTACAAAGGGCTGACAGCAGAACAAACCACTAGGATATTAAAAGATATTAAAAATCACGATAATGTGAATATGAAAACAGTTTATAATATAATCCCTACGATGACAGTTGAAAAGACTGAAACAAGGAATCCTAACAAGGTTCTTGAGGTGAACGATATTATTACAGCAATAACCCGATTTCCTTTAAGGGGGAATAAAAAGGCAAGTCTGGTCATTAATATTGATGAGGCAGAATTATTTAAAAGTATAAAGGAAGACACCAACTTCAGAGGAGATATATTCATAAGTGATAAAGATCACAAAATAATAACACATACAGGAAGTAACTATTCTTTGACCGAAGTTGACAAAGAATCCTTTAGCAGCATTTTGGCAACAGACCGGCATTCGATGATGCAGGATATTGGCGGAGTTGATACGCATATAACGCGTCTAAAATCCAGCTATACCGGATGGGATTATATTGTTTTGACACCTGCAAGTGTTATGTATTATGAATTAAATAATATTAAAGTAATATACATGCTATCTTCCTTTCTATTTTTAATCATAGGTACTTTTGTTTCCTTTTTTGTAAGTAAAAGATTCTACAACCCAATCAAATTGATTTTTTCCGCATTAAGTAAATATTCGAAAAAGGATAAAGCAAAGCTTAATGAATTTAAAATAATCCATCAAACGGTTAACAATATTATAGTCGAAAAAGATAGACTTACCGCAGTTTATAATGATAATAAAAAGCTTTTGACCGACCGCTTTTTATATAAGCTTATTAAAGGCTTTATAACAGACGAAAAGGAAATAATTAAATGTACATTAGAATATGAGCTGCCTTTTGAAAGCCGGATGTGCGCGCTGGTACTTCTCAAAATTGACTTCTTCCGCCATTACCGTGAAATTACTTCTTCATATGAGAAAAAGTTACTTTATATTCAAATTAAAACGGATCTCATTAACTTTTTTGAGGATGATGGAATTGTTGTCGAAATAGAAAATGATCAATTTTGTATTATTCATTTTATAGAAAAACTAGATAGGAACAAATTAAAACAAAAAGCTCAGAGCATAGTAGTTTTATTAGAAGAAAAGTATTCGCAAAAGATGAATGCAACAGTAGCAATAAGCACTAAAAGTGTGTATTATAAAGACTTTAATAATGCTTATACGCATTTGGTTGAACAGGTTGAAAACAGAATATTCGGGGGTAATTTCCAGATTATTTATTTGGATGAAGAAGGAGAAATATTTGCTGATGAAGACTATGCACCAGTTATTGATAGGCAGCAGCTAGAAAATGCATTGAAAAATCAAGACCTAAGATTTTGCATTTCCTGGGTTGGAAGGATAGTTAAACAATGCTTGGAAAATAAATACCGGCAAAAGTATGTAAGTATATTAATGGTTGATATTCTTAACATAGTATTTACAGTTATTGAAGAACTGGATGGTTCTCCGTATGATGTATTTGACAAATATTATACCTTATATGAACAGCTTGAAAGCTGCAGAACAAAATCAGAGATTGAAGACTTTTTCGAAAATGTTTTTATTGAGGTAATCAAGTATATTTGTAACAGAACTGAAAAAGAAGAGGAAGAAAAAGTTAAAGATGTGATTGACCATATTAACGAGCACTATAACGAGTACATTTCTTTGGATATGATTGCCAAAAAAATGAATATGTCTTCTAGCTATTTTTCTAAGTACTTTAAAAGTAAAGTGGGTGAAAATTTCATTGAGTATCTTAATCATGTGAGAATTAATCATGCAAAAAGATTATTAAATGAAACGGATATTACTATAAAAGAAATCGCTAATTTAGTAGGTTACTCAAGTACTACAAATTTTAATATTGTTTTCAAAAAGTACGAAGGTATACCGCCAAGTAAGTACAGGTCTAATGTGAATCATTAAGTAAGGGTTTGTTGGTAAAATTAATTGTTAATTTTCTAAAACGTGATTGTATGACAAAAAAGTTAAGCCTGTAAAATAAATTAAAGCCCCCGTCTTAAGATGTTTTGAAGTAAGATAATTAAAATTTATTTGTAAAAGAACCTAGCTATTCATAAGTATTGTGCAGGATAAGATTAAAATATTTAAACTTTTCAAATTTTTTGTCTTTAATAAAAATTATGATTGCCATATAATTTCTATATACTAGCTAGTTCAATTCGTTTTAACGATTTATGCTTTAAAGTAAAATATTTAAAAATTAAAAGGAGGAGCGTTCATGAAATCAAAAAGATTCTTTTTAATCTTAATGGTTGCTATTATGGTAATAAGTTCAGTTATTACCGGTTGCACAGTAGTAAAGGAAGGTTCTGATACAGAAACCGAGCCAGTAGGCACTGCAAGTCAGCCTACTTCACCTAAGGAGCCACTATTCCCATTAGAAAAGACGGGGGGGATATTTCTTCCTATTACTGACCAGCCTATAGAGTATAGCATGGCACTTGCAGAACATCCTAATTACGCATATAAAAAGGATATATTCATAGCTCAAAAGTACTTGGAAGAATGGACAGGTGTTAAATTTAACATTATCCCTATTCCTAATGCGAGCTATGATGACAAAATAGCTATTTACTTTACATCCGGAGCCTTACCTGATATTGTGCCGTTAAGACTTAATGACTCTTATGAAGGTGGAATGGAAGGGTTGTTACTTCCACTGGATGACTTGATTGATGAGTATGCAAAAAATGTGAAGAAATTGGATCAGGAATCTTACCCGAATTCGTTAAAAGTATCTACTGCAGCTGATGGTAACATATATTGTCTTCCTAACTATAAAAACGATGATCCAAAAAGAACATATATTTACAGAAAAGATTTGCTGGAAGAAATGGGATTGGGAATTCCGGAAACAATGGACGATTTTTTCACTGCTCTACGTACCGCAAAGGAAAAATATGAAGATATGATTCCTTTTATGACCAGGAGGGGAAAAAATGGAGCTGTATTAAATGAAATATCAGCAGCTTATGATTGTTATGCAGAACCTTCAAATATCATCGTCATAGAAGATGAGAAGGCCACGATTGGTGTTAAAAATCCAATGGCTAAAAAATTGGTTTCGGATTTTCGAATCCTTTACCAAGAAGAATTAATGAATCAGAATTATATTTTGGGCGATGCGAACTATTGGGAAGAAAAGTTATTGACAGGAAAAGCGCTGTGTACTTTCGATGATCATGGTAGAACAGGAAGGTTCAATGATAGCAATGCTGCAGCTGAAAAACCTATTGAAGGATTTATGATGACCAGAGCGATGCCGCCTATACCAGAGGGTGGATCAGGAAACCAACAAAAATTGGATTATCTTGAAGTCTGGGTAACCAGTTTTAACAAGAATATTAAAAACCCTGAAATTGCGATGCAGGCTATGGACTTTTTGTACAGTGATCTCGGAATGGATTTGACACAATATGGGGTAGAAGGTATCACCTTTGAATATGCAGAAAGTGGTGCACATAATATAAACAAAGATATAGTTAAGTCTGGAGAAGCCCCCTGGGGTCCAAATGCACTTGAAAACATGTTTCATGGTTTTTATTACCCTACCTTTATCAAAAGAAATGAAAAAAGGTTAGTTGATACGATGCAGAATGCTACTCAAGACAGTTTGAATTGGCAGATAGCTTGGAAGGAATCAAATCGAACAAGACCTCCGCAGCCAGTATTTGCTTTTAACAAGGAAGAAAGTGAAATATGGGCAGATAATTATGATGCTGTAGAAAAACATTTTATTGTAAATATTGATAAGTTCATTATGGGAACTCGTTCCATGGATGAATGGGACGAGTTTATCAGCGAACTTGAAAAGCTGGGAGCTTTAGAATTGGTCAAGGTAAAACAACAACAGTATGACCGTTCAAATTAAAACTAGCTTCACTGGTAGCAGGTGCTACTTAGATTTAACAGGTAGTTGTTAGTATATCTCACACTACGTTGAATCGGTATGGTGCAATTGCCACGCAATTGATTTAAATAAATATGATGTCAGACTGTTATTTGGGTGCATAGTGATGTGTACCCAGATAGCGGTAATTTTAGAGAGGAAATATTTATGAAGACTATACGAGAATCTGGAAGCAGTATCACAAAAAAGATGACTAAAGCGAATATAACTTCAGCCTTCAGAGGATTTTTTGAAATAGTGAAAAAAGATCGTGCTCTTTTGATTATGCTACTGCCATTCTTCTTTTATTATATAGTACTAAAATATATACCAATGTACGGTGTGACAATTGCATTTAAAGATTTTTCGTTTGGAAAGGGTATTCTAGGAAGTGAGTGGGTCGGATTAAAGTATTTCATAAAATTCTTTAATGGGTATGATGCTTGGAAATTAATACGCAATACATTATTGATTAGCTTTTACAGTTTAATATTTTCATTTCCGGCACCAATTATTTTTGCGATTCTATTAAATGAATTGAAAAGTGATAAGTTTAAAAAGATTACACAAACAATTAGCTATTTACCACACTTTATTTCAACTGTTATTGTATGTGGGATGGTTTATAACTTCTTGCAGGTAGATGGAATTATCAATATCTTACTAAGCAGGGGACTGGGTATTAAACCAATACCTTTCTTGCTATTGAGTGAGTGGTTCCGGACTATTTTTATAGCAATGGGAACATGGAAAGGCTTTGGGTGGGGAGCAATAATATACCTTACCGCATTAACCGGAATAGATCCGCAGCTATATGAAGCTGCATATATGGATGGAGCAAATAGGTTTCAGCGTATTATCCATGTGACAATACCAGGTATTGTTCCTGTAATTGTAATTATGCTAATTCTGAGACTCGGAGATATTCTGGAAGTTTCCAGTGAATCAATTCTGCTCCTATACAATTCTGCCACATATGAGACTGCAGACGTTATTTCAACATATGTATACAGAAGGGGATTACTTGAAAGAAATTATAGTTTTGGAGCAGCTGTAGGTTTCTTTCAATCGTTTGTGGGTTTAATAATGGTGCTTCTTTCAAACAAGCTGGCAAGAAGATATACGGGCAGTGGCCTGTGGTAGGAGGATAAAATGCAGAAAAATTCTATTGGTTCCAGATTATTTGATATAATAAATATTTTCATTATGATATTGGTTATTATAATAACATTGTATCCATTTTTACATGTAGCATCAGTCTCAATAAGTAATATTGCAGCTGTATCATCCGGACAGGTCACTTTTTATCCTGTTGGTATTGATTTGGATGCATATAAGTTTGTGTTAAAAGATCCGCGTATTGCTACGGGATATAAAAATACAATACTGTATATGGCAGTCGGAACACTTATGCAAATGGTTGTAACTTCAATTTCTGCATATGCTTTGTCTAAAAAAGGGTTTACTTGGAGAAATATTCTTCTCATGGCTGTTACTTTTACTATGATGTTTAATGGTGGAATGATTCCTAATTATGCAATTGTAAGAAGCTTAAGAATGATTGATACTATGTGGGCTATGATTATCCCAAGACTAATTAATACTTGGTATTTGCTCATTATGAAAACATTTTTTGAGAGTTTACCGGAAAGCCTTTCAGAGTCAGCCTATTTGGATGGCGCATCTGAGTTTAAAACCTTTACTTATATTATTATGCCGTTATCGGTACCGATTTTTTTGACAATTACATTATTTTATGCAGTAGGTCATTGGAATACTTATTTCAATGCATTACTGTATCTTAACAGTGCAGATAAATACCCGCTTCAATTGGTGCTTCGGAATATTATTATTGCAGGGCAAACAGCTATGGAGAATATGTCTGAACTCGAAGAATATAGTAAGATAGCACTTATGGCCAGAAATATAAGAGCTGCAACAATAATGGTTGCAACAATCCCAATAATATGTATTTATCCGTTTATACAAAAGTACTTTACGCAAGGTGTAATGATTGGTGCCATTAAGGGGTAGCGGGTAGGCTTTCTTGTGAAGTCAGTCATGAGTAAGTGGTAATGATATAAAACCACAGAAAGAACTAATTGGAAGCTACGCCTGTTGAGATAATAGGTTACGAGGTCAAAAAGAAGCAGGAAACTCTAATTGTGAATTTGGAAGCCCTACGACTTTAAGTGGTTGGATATTACCTACATGTACGATAGTATAATTTCTTCATAGGAGTGGTAAATATGACGAAGCATCCCAATGTACTAATTTTATTTACTGATCAGCAAAGGTATGATACCATTCATTATGCAGGTCATGAGCACATGATAACTCCAAACTTAGATAGATTAGCGGAAGAGGGATGTCTTTATAGATTTGCTCATTCCACAAATCCAGTGTGCATGCCTGCACGACATGACTTAATGACAGGACTTTCTGGGCGAGCTCATGGATATTTCGAAAATGGGCCTAAACCTATTAAAGACTATAGTATTCCTACATTGCCAAGAATCTTTTCTGAAAATGGATATAGAACTGCAGCTATTGGGAAGATGCATTTTTGTCCAAAAAGAATGCATCATGGATTTGATGAAATGTACCTAATGGAAGAACTTCCAAAATCAAGACAGATAGATCAATATGCACAATTCTTAAAAGAGAATGGATTAGTGCAGTTGCAGAACATTCATGGTGTACGTCCTCATATATACCATTTGCCTCAGAATGCACTTATGGAAGAAAAATATCATGGTTCCACTTGGGTTGCTGATAAGGTTATAGAGTGGTTGGAGAATAATCAGGAAAATCCATTTTTTTTGATTGCAGGATGGATACACCCTCATCCGCCGTGGGGACTACCGCCTGAATATCAATCCTTGTATAAGGAAAAAAATATTCCGGAACCAATACCGTTATCAAGAGAATTTCCTTTCAGGAAGCAAAAAAGTAATTGGTATGGGGATTGGGACACTGAAGAAGAGAAACGCAATATCAGGAAAGCTTACTTTGGTGCAGTTACTATGACTGAACACAACATAGGCAGGGTATTGGATTATCTTAAGGAGAAGGGAACAATTGATGATACTTTAATCATCTTCACATCCGACCATGGAGAAATGCTCCAGGACAAAGGGTTATATACAAAATCGCTCCCATATGAAAGCAGCGTAAGGATTCCTATGATTGTAAGATATCCTGAAAGTTTTGAGCCGGGTATTACAAAAGATGACTTTGTTGATTTGTTTGATGTGTTACCTACATGCTTGGATGTATGTGGATTATCTTATGCTGATGATAAGCAAAAGCTTGCTGGAAATTCCCTGTGCAATGAGGAAATTGTGAGGTCTAGGAAATATCAAACAGCTTCTTTTGGAACCGGTAAAAAACGCTGGGTTATGGTACGCGAAGAGCGATATAAGTATATATATTGGTATAATGGCGGAACAGAAGAGATGTATGATATGAAAAATGATCCACAGGAAATTAATAATATCTTAAGGTGTGAAAACTATCCGCTACAGATATACAATGAACTAAAAACAAGAGCTATAGAATATGAAAAGGAATGGGGACCTGAAGAATGTATTCAAAATAACAATATGGTAGAGTTGGAAAGTGAGCTATTTGTTGTACATAAAGGTTCAAAATTCCCTGCGGGATCTAATAGTCAGTTTCAGTATTTTGATGAACGTACTCCAGATGAAAGAGGAGAACAGTTTTTAAAAGAAATTGAATCTGCATATTATAATGAGCTAAGCTGCAATAAATGTCTTAATGAAGTTAATAATGAAAAAAAGTGGAGAGAGAATTTTCAAGGTAACTGGAAGAAGTTTGGGGGAAATGTAAAATTTGAGAATAAGCTATTTAAATAGGCTTATAGGAGGGATATCTATGATATTAAAAAAAGTTGTATCGACAGTGATAATAGTGTGTTTGCTTTTGACTTTGTTGTTTAATGTAAGCGCTCTTTCAGAAAAAACAACAGAAGATTTTTTTCCTGCTTTTCCGGGAGCGGAAGGATACGGTGCCAAAACAGCAGGAGGGCGTTCCTTTGCAAATCCGGAATATCCTAATCAGAAGGCAGTAGTGCTTCATGTAACGAATTTAAATGATTCAGGTTCTGGAAGCTTTCGTGACTGTGTAACAAGAGACTTGCCAAATAATGCTCCGCGCTATGTGGTTTTTGATGTTGGTGGGACAATACAACTGGAATCGTCGATTATCATTACAAAACCTTTTATCACTATAGCAGGTCAAACAGCGCCGGGAGATGGAATCTGTTTCATCAAATGGGATCTCGGAGTTCAGACTCATGATGTTATTATCCGCGGGATTCGCGTGCGGCCAGGAGATGCATCTGGTCCATCATCCGATAATGTAGCTACTTTTAACGGTCCGGATGGAATAAAGATTCAAGGAAAAAACAAACCGGAATGGGATGATGTTTATAATATCATTTATGACCATTGCTCCATTAGCTGGAGTATGGATGAGAATATTTCACTGTGGTATTCTCCTCTATCTGACATAACCATACAATACTGCATTTCCAGTGAGGGGTTAAGCAACTCCTATCATAAGGAGAATTATCAGCTTCAATCGCATAGTATGGGAGTAATAGTCGGACCTAACACAAGAAAGCTATCTCTTCATCATAATATTTTTGCTACAAATAATAATCGAAACCCAAGAATAGCGGAAGGTACCGAGGTTGAGTTAATAAACAATGTAATTTACAACTGGGGCGCAGACGGAACACAAATTGCTTCTTCGGGACCGGAACCCAGTATTACAAATATTATTAATAATTATTACAAAGGCGGACCGGAGACAGGTAAAAATAATATGGGTATGACCATTTATATGCTGGCCGAGGGAAGCCGTGTTTATGCAAGTGGAAATGTAGGTCCAGGTGAATATGAAAATATTAGCGACCAGTGGAACCTTGTCACAGGTACTGTACAATATCGTACCTATTTGCCGGCAGTTGTTCCGTCAGGCATTACAACTCAGAGTGCAAAATCCGCTTATGAGACTGTTTTGAACAATGCTGGGTGCATTGCTCCTAAAAGAGACTTTACAGATGAACGCATTATAAAAGATATTACTAATGGAACTGGCAATAAGGTAGACTATCAGCTAAATGAAAAGGGAGAAAAAGGATATCCTATCTATGTTGATGGAGAAAAGCTTTTAGATACTGATGATGACGGAATTCCTGATGAGTGGGAAAAGAAAAAAGGATTGAATCCTAATGTTCTTGATTCTACTGAACTTGCCCCGAGCGGATATATGTGGATCGAAGAGTATGCCAATTCCTTAATCCCCATGTCAGCTTATTCTTCGGAAGATGCAGTTGTGTATGCTAATGACCCAGTAGAATATAAAGGTTTGACCAGCCAAAATGTATACATCAATGTTGATAAAGAAAAACAGGAACATTTTGACAAGGCTGTTATTATCGGAGGCAGGACTATGGTTTCGCCTTTTGAGCTCTTTGAAAAACTGGGTGCAGTTGTTCAATGGAACACCGGAAGTAATACAATAAGCATCAGTAAGAAGAACAGGTCGGTACAAGTATTTTTGAAAGAAGAATATGCCATAGTTGATGGCGATAAGAGGGTACTGGATGTGTCGGCTAAGATAGTAAACGGCAGACCAATGGTGCCACTTAGATTTGTTTGCGAGGCTTTAGAGCTAGCAGTAGAATGGGATGAAAAGAGTAGAACTGTGAATATATCTACTGATGACTGGGCTTTGTCAGATGAACTCCCTTCGGGCTTTCCATATGACATATTGCCTACTGATGATGTGTATGTCAGAGATGGAAATAATGCAGACAATAATTATGCAAAGGAAAGCACAGTTGTTGTAAAAGAAGGAGGAGACGGCTATAAAAGGCTTGGTTACATGAAATTTGATCTTAGCAGTCTATCAGCAGAAAGCTTATTGATGGCCAGGGTCAAGCTATTTGTAAATGATCTTCAAGGAGGAGGACCGGTTACAGTAAAGATTTATGCTGTAGAGGATGACAACTGGAATGAAAATGAGATCACGTGGAACACAAAAAAAGATTTTGGAAAAAAGATTGCAGAGGTTAACATAAAGGAAGAAAATACTGGGATAATCATTGATGTTACTGAGTATATGCTAGAGCAAATACAAAAAGACAAAACCGCAACAATTGGTATTATGGGGTCAGTTGAAGAAAACCTGTCGGCAACTTTTAACAGTAAGGAAAGAGATAATGCATCTCTGCTGGAGATTGTAAGCACTATAGAAATTCCTTCATTAGCGCCGATGCCTGTTGTTGAAGAAGTGCCGGAAATTACAGCCCATGCCAATGTAAATTTAAAGGATACTACTGTGATCCAAGCCGAAGATACGACTATCAAGTTGGGCGGATTTGAAAAACAGCATCAGGGATTCACAGGTATCGGATATGTCAATTATAACAATGTAGTTGGAAGCAGTATAGAATGGACAGTCAAAGCACTTGATAAGGGCAGCTATTATTTGACCCTTGTATATGCAAATGGCGGTACTGATGACCGGCCAATGGATATACAGGTAAATGGACAAACGCTCCATAGTTCTGTCAAATTTCCCAGCAATGGAGGTTGGACAGGATGGAATCCCCTTGGTATGTGGATAGATCTTGAGGCAGGTTATAATATAATACGGGCGGTTGCTATATCAGAGGGTGGCGGGCCTAATGTTGATATGGTTATTATGTCTGCTGATGAAAAAGCAGCTGCAGAAGTTTTTATCCCGGTTATTGAGCCAACACCTATACCAACACCTGTACCAACACCTACACCTCCTCTTGTGCCCCCAACTGGCGATGCTGCAGAGGATATATACTATATAGAGGCTCTTGCGGACACATACATCCGAGGAGGAGAGCATATGGATTTAAGCTTCGGTGCTGATGCTATAATCGACATTAAGGAAGGACCGGATGATAAGTATAAACGGCATGCGTATTACAAATTTGATTTGAGCAGCTTATCTTCGAATGAGTGCAGCAGCGCAGTTTTCACGGTGAATGTAAACAAGCTACAAAAAGGAGGTCCTTGTACGGCGGTTGTATACGGCATAGAAAATGACAACTGGGAAGAAGCAGATTTAACTTGGAGCAATGCACCTAAGCTGGGAGAAAAAATTGCTGATGCAGTGTTTGCTGCCGAAGGAAAAGCCGAGATAGATCTTACCGATTATGTAAACAGCCAGCTTGCGGGAGATAAGATAGTATCTTTCTGTATAAAAGGCATCCTTGAAGAAAATCTTACCATCACATTGGACTCAAAGGAAGGAGTAGCTAAACCTTCGCTTGAAGTGGTAACAAAAAAGCCCGTTCCTGTGAGTGGAGCATACTATATAGAGCCCGCAAGTGACACATACGTTCAAGGCGGAGATAACATGGATGTTAACTTCGGGGTAGTGAAGTTGTTAGAAATTAAAGAAGGTGCAGAGGATAAGTACAAACGGCATGCATACTATCAATTTGATTTGAGTTCATTGAGTCAAAAAGAATGCAGCAGTGCAATATTTACAGTAAATGTAATTGATTTGCAAAAAGGAGGACCGTGTACGGTATTACTCTACAGTGTTGAAGATGATAATTGGGAAGAAACTGCACTGACATGGAATACGAAGCCAGCGGTGGGAGAAGAATTAGTCTCATTTGTATTAACCGATAAGGGAAAAGCCGACATTGATATTACGGATTATATAAATCAGGAACTGGCCGGTGACAAATTAGCATCCTTCTGTATAAAAGGGCTTAGGGAAGAAAACCTGACGATTAAATTGGATACAAAAGAAGGGAGCGTAAAACCAATGCTTGAAGTGTCAATGGGACAACTGTCTAAGTGAAATCCGTTTTATAGAGGGTATGAAAAAGGTAAAGCTTGTATCTAGTGAACCTGATTGATACTGTCATAATAAAGGGCATTATCCTTTGTGATAGTGCCCTTTTATAAGAAAAGAAGTGTAAATTTAACAATTAACTTATTACAGACGGGAGAATAAAAATGTGTAAGGAGCAACGGAAGCTTATTTTGAAAGAAAAAAAAGACGGGCTAAGCTGGAATACGGACCATGTTGTTCTATCGGCATCCTTTGGTGTCGATTTGGCAATTGTTTCGCAGCGGGAAGAGTTTGAATGTGTTTCCTCCGATTCATGGACATTTTTAAGCCGTGAAAAAAAAGAATGCGATGATAGGATTGATGACAGCGATACATTGATTGCAGATACTTTCTTTTTAGAGGATATATATATAGTTAGGGAAGTTTGCTTTAACAGAAATGATATTTCTGATTTTAGAATAAGGCTAATAATAAGCAATAAAGGCAGCAGGGAAATTAAATTAAAAAAGCTGATTCCTCTTTTGGTCAAGGGGGCGCAAAATCTTTTGATTGGAGACCGGCAGGCAGGAGAATGGGCTTTTTACCGGCAGGGGCGGGATAAGAACAACATGCCCTCTGTTTGTATTCTCGGCAGGAAGGATGATGCATATAAAGATGCACTATCCGGCATGAACGAAAGCGGACAAGGTCTTGACAGCATAGATGAAAATTTGCCGGATGTTCTTGTTAGCGATGAGCTTACAATAATAAAGGGCAACAGTGGAAATGGACCGGGAAGTCTGTTGGTAGGCTTTTTAACAGGGGCTGATCAACTGGTGGAATGCACTCTCGAAACAGAAAGGGTGACAAATCAATTTATTAAGCTTTCGGCAGCATGCTTTATGGACGGCATAATTTTAGGGCCGGGGCAATCACGCGCAAGCGAATGGATACGGCTGGATGCCAGAGAGGATACATTTTTCGCAATAGAAGCATATGCGAAAACAAAAGCAAAGATTTACGGAGCCAGGAAATCAAAAACTCCTCCGTCTGTATATAGTACATGGTCATATTATGGGGGAACTGTTACATATGAGGATATTTCTACAAATATAAAAGCTTTAACCGACAATAAAATTAAAGCTGATGTCTTTCAGATTGATGGCGGATGGCGTGAAGATGCCGGTGATTGGGAGCCTAACCACAAATTTCCTATGGGTATGAAGGTCGTTGCAGAGGAAATAAAAAAAGCAGGCTTTGTTCCTGGAATTTGGACATCTCCTTTTCTTACAGGTAAGAAATCCAAGCTGACGGAGGAAAAACCTGATTGGCTACTTAGAAAAAGTAACGGTGAGCCAGTTGACTTTTTTACGGGTAAAAGCGATTATTATGTGCTTGATATAACCCATCCGGAGGTTTTAAAATGGTTTGAAAGCTTGTATCAAAAGCTTACTCATGAATGGGGATATACCTATCATAAGCTTGATTTTACCAGGGCGGCAATTAACAAATCTGATTATGAATATTATGATAAGAGCCTAACAAGGGCACAGGCATATAGAAATGCTGTAAAAACGATTAGAAGAGGAATGGGTGAAGAAGCGTATGTTGTAATGTGCGGAGGATTATACGATCCGATAGTTGGATTGGTTGATGCACAACGTTCAGGCTCGGATGTTGTCAGTATGTGGGATAGACCTGAGGATCAAAAAAGAGGTAAAATGGCACCCTTTACAATAAAGCAGAACCTCTTGCGGTATTGGATGAATGAGCTGTGGGATAATGACCCTGATTCGCTCATGGTAAGAAGAAGAAAAGAGAGGTTCAGAGAATTACACTTAAGCTTGGGATTGTTAAATGATGAGGAAGTGAAAGTAACAGCTTTAAATCAATACTTAGGTGGCGGGATAATTTGCTTCACCGAACCGATGCACGAGATAGAAGCGGACAGAATGGGGCTTTTGAGACATGTCATACCTTCTATGGGTCAGACTGCTATACCCCGTGACATGTTTTTGGGCAATAGATTTCCTGAGATCATTGATATGGAAGTGGAACCACTTGCTGTAAGCATGGGTAAATGGCATACGGTTGCTGTTGTTAACTGGGAGGATCATCCTAAGGATATGAGTGTTTTGTTGGATGAGGAGTTGGTTGGAGAGTATATTGAAAAGGACAAAAAGTATAGTATATCAGAATTTTGGAGTGGAGACATATTTAAAGGAGTAGGTTACAAAGAAGAAATAACCTTGGGAGAGATACCGGCACATTCTGCGGTACTTCTTAGAATAGCTTTGGAAGAAGATGATATTCCAATGTTATTATATGCAAATGGACATTTCTCCATGGGAGGAAGAGAAATCGTAAAGTGGGATTATACGGGCAGGAGCTTGGAAATTCGTGTGAACTGGGATTGGGATTATCCGGTTGAATTTATTATTCAAGCGCCTCAAGGGAAGAAATGGATTAGTGATATGCCCTATTGCTTTATCGATGAAAGCAAAAAGGAAATAGTAAAGGTTCATCTTGAAAAAAGGTATAATGGGATGGTTTCTTTGAAGTTACTGTAACTTTTTTTGCGATTCCGCCCTATAAAAGAAGATAATATGCTGCGTGCACGAAAAAGAGGAGTGGATTTAATGAGTGAATTGTGGTATAAAGCTGGCCAATATAATCCTGTGGATATTGAGATTAAAGGGAGTTGTTGTGTAGAAAACCCATACTATGCTGATGTTACAGGCAGCTTTCAGGGACCTTGCGGCAAATCTATTTCGGTTCCGGGTTTTTATGATGGTGATGGTATATGGAAAGTCCGATTTTCTCCATTAAGCACAGGTCTATGGAAATATACCATATCATCGCCACACATTTTAATAGAGCAACCATACGGATACATTCAATGTATAGAAAACGAAAACGTAAATATTCATGGGGGTCTTGAGATTAACCCTGAAAATCCTTATCATTTTGAATATGAGGATGGTACAAAATACTTTCTGTTAGGTTATGAATGTAATTGGTTGTGGGCATTAGGGTTTGATGACAAAAATGTTCAAAAGGTTAAGGAATTTATTAAACAAATAAAATCCTATAGCTTTAACCATATCTTTATAAACCTTTATGCTCATGATACATCATGGTGTAATGGTGTTACCTCTATTAAGGATTATGGTCCGCCGAAGCACTATCTGTGGGAAGGAACAAATGAAAATCCTGAGTTTGGATACTTAAACATGGCGTTTTTCCGCAATTTGGATAGAGTGGTAAAATGCCTGATGGAAGAGGGGATTATAGCCCATTTATATTTTAAGGCATATAATAAAAAAGTAAATTGGCCTTTAAAATATTCAGTTGAAGAAGAACTGTATTTTAAGTATATTGCATCAAGATACCAAGCATTTTCTAACATAGTTTGGGACTTCTCTAAAGAAGCCTTTCATGAGACCGATAAGGAGTATATAAAAAGCAGAATCAATCTTGTTAAAGAATGTGATGCCTATCATAGACTTTTTACAATACATGATGACAGATATTACAGCAGTAATGAAAAATATAATGAAAGCATAGATTTTATCACCCTGCAGCAGCATAGTGATTTTTACACATCTATCCTTCTGGAAAGACAAAAGAGGAAATGGCCTGTTCTAAATGCCGAATTTGGGTATGAACCAGGTCCTTTAGGAAGTGATGACTTAACTTATCAAGTAGGTCATAGCCCTGAAGAAATTATAAGACGAGCATACCATATTGTAATGGCAGGTGGTTACCCAGGTTACTATTATACCTATACTGCATGGGATGTTATTGATTATAGTTATATTCCCAAAGGATATGCTTATTTAAAAATTTTATATGATATTTTTACTTCGGTTAACTGGTGGGAGTTTGAGCCCCATCCCGAGGTGTGTTGCTGGCACGGAAAATGCTTGGCTCGACTAGAAAAAGAATACCTTGCATATTTTGAAGCAAATGAAACGTGTGTGCTTAATTTATGGACTAAGAACACAAAGTTTAAAACAATTTGGATCAATGCTTTTACAGGAGAAAAACTTGATGAGAATCTGGTGAAACCTAAAGTTCACCCTGATTCGCCGCAGCTTTATATATTTAGAAGCCCGTTTGATAATGCCCCAGGAATACTGCATATATTAATGGAATAGGGTTACAAAGGTTGCGGTTCAAATATCATCCCAATTTTGAGTATTGTTATTCCAAATACGCGGTGTTTTATCTTGTAGGGCAAATGGATAAATAAATTTAATCAGGTATGAATAAACATCTTTAAAAAGGGGTTTATCTTCAATCCCTTTCAACTTATTATAGGCATGCTTTACATCATCATGGCGGGAGTACAGTTCCGTAAATCCGCCAACAATGGCGGATTTGCTTTGAAGCAAATCATGTATTTCTACCGTTTGCACTTCTAAACAATGTGCAAGTGCGTAAACATCAATTAAATCTTTTGCTCTCCGAAACAGGACAGGTTTTGATAGTACAGTGATTTTATCAGCTAGTATTTCATTTGGCAAAACTCCTTTAATACCAATTTTGCCATAATAATAAACCCTACTTCCAAAGACAGGTTTTATGGAAATATCCATCGACATGACTTCTTCATCCATAGTTTTCACTCGTATAGAGATACCTGCTGATTTATTTTCCCCATATTCCCTGATTGCGACTGCATGGAAATGCTCCTGCATATCCCCAAGTGACTGCTGTATCGTGTTTACTAAACCATCCATGGATGGTGGCGTATCTAGCCAATTTGCGTCGATATCAATTGTAGGTCTGTTAAGCAGGACAAATCTGTGTTCCGCTAAGATGAGTTTAGTGATTAAAGCGCCTTTGAAAACAATGGGGATACCAGCTTCGGAGATGTTTCCTAATACTTGGTACATGAGATGTTCGTGTTTGTTCATTGCTACACCTCATTGTAATATTCAATTGCCCAGTCCTTGATTGAATTAAATCGTTCCATGTTTTCAGGCTTAATGAAAAGCCTGTCAAAGCTCTTTTCGTTTGTATAATAAAACCGGCTCAGCCCCTCGACAAGAGATTGTTCGTCTATGTTATCAAAATCCTCAAGCATATCATTGACAGTTTGAATGACTGAAGTACAGATCACATTACCAAAACGGACAGTATCTATACCGCTAAAAGTGTCTACCAAATAATAGCTGATATTTTCAAACGGCGCTGGTTGTTTGGCATAAACATCAATCTTCTTTTCATTTAAATACCCACCAAAAAGCTGTAAATGCTCCAGCGCAGACGTGTGCCGTAAAATCATATCTTTGCCGCCGATAACAGCCCTATGCCATTCTCTTGTTGTCAAGAATTCATTTCTTGTTGCTGATGTCATGAAAGCGCACCCCAATCATTTTCCACTAAGTATGTATTCATATTTTAAACAAAAAGAGCCCAAAAGTCAATATTACCATGTATACACATTCATTTCAAAAAATGTGGGATAATTATTTACTTGTCAGAGCTGTGTATACACAGCAGGGTGAACTGGTTCCGTAAAAAATATAAGAAGAACAATCCCCGTGTGTTCATGTCTCTAAAAATTCGCTTTTGTACTGCAGCCTGTAGAGGTCATAATACATGCCTTTTTTCTCAAGCAGCTCTTGATGAGTTCCCATTTCCCTTATTGTACCCTTGTGAAGTACGATAATGTTGTCTGCATCTTGTATGGTTGATAGCCTGTGAGCTATGACAATGGTAGTTCTATTTGTGGTGATCTTTTTTAAAGCATCCTGTATAAGAAGCTCTGTTTCGGTATCAATGCTGGCGGTAGCTTCATCAAGAATTAGTATTGTAGGATCAAAGGCCAGTGCTCTTGCAAAAGCCAAAAGTTGTCTTTGACCCGAGGAAAGGGTTGAACCGCGTTCATTGACCTCATTGGCATATTTTAAAGGAAGCTTACTTATAAACTTATCAGCGTTCACATATTCTGAAACTTCTTTAATTTTCTCATCAGTTATCTCAGATTCATTCAGTCTGATATTTTCTCTTATGTTTCCACTGAAGAGAAAAACGTCCTGAAGAACTACTGCAACATTTTTTCTGAGACTTTCCTTTTTTATTTCTTTAATATCAATTCCATCAATCAAAATTTGCCCCTTTTGTATTTCATAAAAACGACCGATGAGGTTTATTATTGAAGTTTTCCCAGCTCCGGTAGCACCTACTATAGCTACGGTTTCACCCGCTGGAACTTTAAAGCTTACATTCTTTAACACCCATTCCCCTTCGTTATACGCTAACCAGACGTTTTTAAAGTCAATGTCTCCGTGAATTTTGTCGGGATCAAGCAATTTTGTCCCTTCATCTTCTTCAACAGGAGCATCTAGTACCATGAAAATTCGCTCGGAAGATGCCATAGCACCCTGCAGCATATTATATTTTTGTGCAAGATCATTTATTGGTTGGAAGAACAGACCCACGTAATTGATGAACGCATATAGCACTCCTAATTGGAGTGTATAGCCAATCACTCTTATACCACCGTACCATAGGACCAGTGCTATAGTAAAATAGGCAATCATTTCAATTGCAGGTCTGAAGATACCGAATACTACGATCTCTCCCATGCTCGCATCAAAATAGTCTTTGTTTATTCCACTAAACTCTTTAAGTTTTTCCTTTTCCCTGTTAAAAATCTGAATGATTCGCATACCCGAAATATTTTCAGCAAGTGAAGCATTGATTCTAGCCAGAGTAGTTCTTACTCGTCTATATATTCTTCTTGCTCTAACTCTAAAGTATATCGAAACTGCAAATACAACTGGCATAACTGCTAAACTTATAAGTGCTAAAGATATGTTCATTTTAAACATAACAATAATTATGCCAACCAGCATGAAGATATCTTTCAAAAGAGTGGTAAGCACATTGGTGTACATATCATTTAAAGTTTCAGTGTCATTTGTCACCCTGGTAACCAGTCTTCCAATTGGATTTTTATCAAAAAAACTAAGAGGCATTTTTTGAATATGGGAAAATATCTCTTGCCGGATATTAAAAATTATTGTCTGACCTGCATAGCCTAATATATTTAGCTGCAGGTAGTTAAGTATAAATCCAACTATAATGGCAGTTATAAACAGTATTCCTATTACACTTACAGCGTTTATGTCATTGCTTCTAAAAACTTTCACATCACCACTTGAAAGAGCTTTGGCAGGATAGTCTTCACCATTAATGGAATATACATATTCAAAGTCATTTTCTGTGTTGTCAGCTTTTGAAAAGTCTCCTCCAATCTCTTGATTTTCTGACAGACCTTTTATAAGATATGCTTGTTTTCCTGCATATACAATAGAGAAAACCTTATCCTGTGGAATGTTTTCGGGAATTATGCTTACCCTTTTATATAGTATTCCGTTAAAGGCGATGCCCTCTTCTTCTGAAGTTAAATCATAGGCGATCATCGGCTTTGTATAAGCATTTATATAATCATCAATCGCAATCTTGGTAAGGTATGGTCTTGCAAGATCAATTAATGTTGAACAAAGCATCAGTATAATTGCAATCAAGAAGTATTTCCAGTATACTTTTGCATAGGTTAGAAGTCTTCGCATTAACTTAGAATCATACGCTTTACCCAGTATATCTTCTTCAATATTATGATTTGTGCTGTCTGCCAAAACTATTCCACCCTTTCCAACTGTTCCTTTAAAAGTTGTTTTTGATACAAATCGTAGTATATATTTCTTTGCTCAATAAGCGTACCATGGGTTCCGCGTTCAGCGATTTCTCCATTATCAAGCACAATAATTTCATCAGCATCTTTTATAGTGGAAATCCTGTGGGAGATTATTATACTGGTTCTACTACTAAGCTTGCTCTTAAGCTTTTTTAATATCTGCTCTTCAGTATAAGTATCAACTGCAGAAAGGCAGTCATCAAGGATCAGGATTTTAGGATTACGGTTTAGAGCCCTTGCGATGGCTATCCTCTGCTTTTGCCCGCCTGACAGGGTGACCCCTCTTTCGCCCACAGCTGTTTTAAATCCTGCAGGAAATTCCATTATGTTATCGTATATCATTGAAGTTCTTGCGGCGTTTTCTATGTTTTCGGTACTATTACCCGCAAAGAAGTCTATGTTTTCACCAATGGTAGAGGAAAAAAGAAAGGTATCCTGTGGCACATAACCGATATTGCTTCTAAGCACACTAAGGGGGATTTTATTTATATCCACTCCGTCAATAAGAAGGCTTCCAGATTGAGTATTATACAACCTTAGAACAAGATTAGCCAAGGTTGTTTTTCCGCTTCCTGTGCGTCCAACAATTGCCAAGGTCTTACCCTCTTCAATGGTAATATTTATATTATTAAGAGTTTTCGTGTCACTTCCTGGATATGAAAAGGAAAGGTTTCGAAAAACGATACATCCCTTAATGTTTTTAATATTCGGGTCAGCATTTTCATCTGTGACTTCAGGTTTCTCATTAAGTATTTTATTAATTCTGTCTATTGATACAGAGCCTCTTTGAAACATGCTAGTTATCCAGCCTATTGAGGCGATAGGCCATACCAGCATGGCAAGGTAGCCAGTAAATGCAACAAAATCACCCAGCGAAATCTCAGCATAAATAACCATAATTCCACCGCGCCAAAGTGCAATTGCAGTGGATAATGCTGAAATTCCCATTACGAATGGATTAAGAAGTCTCATTACCCTGATAAGACGAAGATTCATTTCCTTATTGTGATTATTCACCTTTTCAAACTTCTTAATTTCTTTTAACTCTTGGGCAAAGGATTTTACTACTCTTATACCTGAGAAGTTCTCACGAGCGGTTTCAGTCAGATGTGAAAAGGCTTCCTGCATATTACGAAAACGAGAATGCATTTCTTTTACCATAAATACGATGGTTAAACCAAGGATCACAAGTGGAGAAATGGAAATAAGACTGAGCTTCGCTCCGACGGTGACAAACATCATAATTATAGCTATTACCGGGACAACCGCGCTATCTACAAGCATTGTAACACCTATTCCTGCAGCATGGCTTATTTGAGATATGTCATTAGTAGCATGAGCCATCAGATCGCCGGTTTTATGGTTATTATAATAATTGAGTGACAGTTTTTGCAGATGATCATAAAAACGCATTCTTAGCTTGCGTTCAATGTTTTTTGATGCTCCGAGAACAAGGTATCGCCATAAAAATCGAAAAACTGCTATTCCTACCGCTAAAAAGCATACAAGAAGGATATACTTGAAAAGCCCCGACTTCCCGATATTTCTATTTCTGAGAAGGTCGGTAATCGTGCCATACAACCGTGGCAAAGCAAGCTGAGCAGCATCGGTGATCAAAAGTGCAAGTATACCAAAAAAATATCTCCATTTATTTTCAAGTATTATATCGCCAATATGACGGAACTTTTTCATGAGTGACTCCCCTTGCCGACCTTTTGAAAAACTTAGCAAATTTATGTTTTTAATTTAGCTCTATTAATAATACCTGTTAAAATGGTTAATTGCAATATACTTCTAGTCAAAAAGTTACTCCAGCAAATCCATTTTAATCAATGTCCCGTTAAACTCATTTACACAAGACACATCATGTGTGACCAACACAACTGTTTTGCTTTTAGTGTTTGCTTTTATATACTCTATTACAACATTCTTAATTTCAACATCCAGTCCTTTAAATGGTTCATCAAGGAACAAAATATCACTTTTTGCTAGTATTGCGCGAACAATCGCAACTCTACGTCGCATTCCACCACTTAGCTGGCTTACAGGCAAATGAATACTGTTTTTGGTGATCCCGATGCTTCTAAAATGCTCGATTATTACTTTCGTATCTATGTCCTTAGAAGAAACCATGCGTACATTAGACACTGCACTAAACGACTCACAAAGGCGATCCTCCTGAAAAACAGCACTTTTATTTTCAGGAACGCCGGTGATTGTTCCTCTGTCAGGTGATAAAAACCCCATAAGGATATTTAAAAGCGTTGTTTTTCCGCAGCCCGAAGGTCCCATAATTATATTGAACTGATGCTGGTATATAACCGATGAAAAATTTTGAATAACAACTTTTTTTCCAAAGCTTTTTGAAACATTGCTTAAGATTATATTCATCTAAAACTTTACCTCGATTCTTAAAAAGGTCTTCAGTACACAAGTAAAAAGCTTCTCAAATATTATACTTATAACAATGATAACTACTGACCATGCAAAAAGGTCACCCGAGTTTAAGTATACTTTTGCTTCATATAGCATTTCACCTATTGAACCTTCGGGAATACCAATTAACTCTGCAGCTATTCCTGCTTTAAATGCCATTCCGATAGATATGTTGCATGCTGACAACAAATAAGGCTTAATCTGCGGGACATAGATATAATAAAGCTTTCGCCACCAACTGACCCTAAATAAATCAGCCATTTCTAAAAGTTTAACGTTGGTACTTTTTATACCTTGCAACACATTAGTATAGACTACAGGCAAGACAATAAGAAATGAAATAAATACCGACAAGTTTTGCGAACCTAGCCAAATTAAGCACAATACAATAAACGAAGCGACAGGAGTTGACTTTATAGCTGTAATGTAAGGGAATATCGCTACTTTAAAAAAATGAAAGCGTCCTGCGATAACAGCCAAAAAAATACCCATCAGTAAGGCAAGTATAAAACCTGAAGCAACTCTTGTTATTGAAAACCAGATAATTCTCCAAAAATCTGCATTTACAAAAAGTGCTGCTAGTCTGTGAGCAACGGTAATTGGTGTTGCAAGGAGCAATGAATTTCCTATAATCATTGCTCCTAATTGCCAAACTGCGATGGCAGCTATAAATGCAAATAATTTTTCGATTTTACTGTCGTTCATAATAGAAGCCTTCTTCAGGTAGCTTTCCACCAACTGATTTTGCGTTTTGTTCATAAAGGACATTTAAATATCCCTCCATAGCAGTTTTCATTTGTGTTCCTTCCATAAAGGTAATATTGCAATAAGGAATGGCCTTTTTTGCAACATCAGCATTTACAATATTAAACTTTTCAACAAGTGTTGCACCTTCTGCAATATTTGTATTTATAAACTCGGTTGAAGACTTGTATTCATCCAGAAAATCACTAATTTCTTTTGGGTGCTCACCTGCAAAATCGCTCCTCACAACCAGCACACCGGTTATCATTAAGCTCTGGTGACCAAGATTTGCCCATTCTTGATTAAGGTCTACAACTATATTTAAATCTTGAAGTTTTGATTGTGCTACAGTAACATAAGGCTGAGGCAGCATTGCAATTCCGCTTTCAGCCTGTGAAAGCAGAGCTACAACTTCTGTGGGTTCGGATTTCCATTCCAGTTTGACATCCTTGTCTGGATCAATTCCATTTTCCTTTAAAAGATAGCGCAAGTTATATTCAGGAGTGGAGCCTTTCCCTGTGCAATATATGGTTTGACCCCGCAAATCTTCAATTGAGTCTACAGTATCACCTTTTTCGACGATATAAAGCACACCTAAAGTATTAACTGCTAAAACCTTAATACTACCGTTTGTATTGTTATATAAAACGGAGGCAAGGTTTGCAGGCACTGCAGCGATATCCAGTTCACCCTGTATAAGTTTAGGAGTAACCTCATCAGCGGAACCATGGATAGAGAATGAATAATCATTGGCAGCTTTATTCTGCTCTGCCTGATCCAATAAATGCACAAGTCCCATAGACGTAGGACCTTTGAGCCCGGCAATGCGTATTTGTAAAGCTTCTTTTTCCTGCGAGGAGGTTTCCGGTTTTTCAGAGCTTGTTTCACTTTGGCCTGTGCCTGTGCCTAGTTGACATGCCGTCAATGCTAAAAATACAGCAATAAGTACAATTAAAATACCAATTCTTTTTTTCATAAATAATTGACCTTCTTTCAATATAATTTTAATACAACGATTGATACCCAAAAAGTCGCAAAATACTTTGTGATTGCAGAGTTATAATCATATTCTTAATTTTTCTCACACTTTACACAGCACTTTTCATCACTAACATTGATAATTCCATTAAGCTTACGTCTTAGACGTCACAGTTTTAATACTGACTCCTTTAATCATGCCTAGTTTTCCCGAAAGGGAACTGGTTATGTCTCCTGTAGCTTCAATAACAATACATATAATTGAGATACCTCTTTCTCTGTAGGGGATTCCCATTCGCCCGATAATATAGCTACCGAACTGATGTAATAGCTCGTTTATTTCTCCGGACATTGAAGTGTCCTCTACAATAATGCTGATAATCGAAATTTTTTTATCCATAATTATACGCCTTTCTGCATAAGCTAAGTGTTCCCAGACATCACTTATACCCTTAATCACTCTAAATAAACCCTAAAGGAATCCATAATAAAAAATCCACGCTCATAAGGCGTGGAAATATAATGTACGCATCATTATCCCTCGCCTTTCTATCCGGGACGTACCCAGATAAGTCAGAACGAAACTTTCAAATATAATATTATCATATTGTTATTTATTTATCAATATGATTTTTTAGTTACAAAATGTCTATTCAGAGGTAGCTTTTTTTTCATGAAGAATCATCTCCAATACTGCAATACAGCTTCAGCAATGAAAACAATCAATTTAAAATGCCTTCTCGTTAAGTAATTCCGTGAACTCACTTGCGTTCAGACAGCACGGAAATTACTAAACTCTAAGGCATTTTAAATTGTGTTTTCCTAAGCCTCGCTGTAACTAGCCGTATTAGAGATGATTCTTCATTTAATATGTTTGAGCTACCTCTGAATAGACACGTTACAAAATATTACAAAAAATTTATTTGAAAAATCTGTTTACAAAAACGAAAATTTATGTAATTATATTTGTAGGAAAAGAAATCTTTAAACTCGGTACAGAGATGCCGGTAAGATTGAACATATTTAATAACTTAATGGGTTCTTTTACCAAGTTATTAATGGAACAGTCTTGCTGAATGCAAGATTTTTTTATGATTTTTTTTCCTCCTAATAAAATACATAAAACAGGGGGTTTTATTATGTCAACCAAAAAAGAAGTATTGGGTTACTTACCCGATGAAAGACCGCCATTTTTCGAACTTATTCTCTTTGCACTTCAACAAATTGTTGTAATGTTTCCAGCCACAGTACTTGTAGCTTTAATTACTGGTTTTCATGTTTCAACTACAATATTTGCAAGTGGGCTGGCTACATTGTGCTTTATTCTTGTTACAGGGAAGAAGCTACCTTTGTATTATGGATCCAGTTTCTCATATATTGCTGCAATAGCCTCTATAATGAGTGCGGAAGCCTTTGCAGGCCTTTCTCTGAATGAAAGAATTTCAATAGCACAATTTGGTATTGTAATGTCAGGTTTTGTATCAATTGCTGCAGGCTATATTATTAAAAAGAGTGGCAGGGAGCTTATCGACAAAGTTCTTCCTCCAACTATTACAGGAAGCATAGCAATAATTATCGGACTATCATTAGCTGCAAACGCAATGGGTAATGCTTGTGCTATTCCTGATGGAGTTGCAGAAGGAAGTGTTGCACAAGCAACTAACTATGCATGGATAATTGCTATAATTACTTTGGTTTCAACTATACTGTATTCTGTTTATTTAAAAGGAAAACTCAGTCAGTTGCCAATTCTATTTGGACTTATGACCGGCTATCTTGCTGCGGTTGTCATAGGTTTAGCAACTGGTATACAGTTTGTAAGATTTGATACTGTTGTATCAAACAGCATACTGAACCTGCCGATTTTTACATTTCCAAAGGCTACATGGGCAGGCTTAATAGCTATAATGCCTATCGCGCTTGCGACAATTCCAGAGTCAACCGCACATGTATTTCAGCTAGATATATATGTTAATGAACTTGCTAGAAGAAAAAAATCAAAAAAGAAATACGATATTGAAGGCAACCTTGGGCTTAATCTAATAGGTGATGGAATTGGTGATATTGTTTCAGGATTTATTGGAGGACCTGCAGGAACAAACTATGGAGAAAATATCAGTACTATGGCAATTACTAAAAATTTCTCGATTTCTGTGTTAATAGCAGCCTCAATTCTTACAATGATTATTTCCTGCTTTACACCGCTTATTAATGTAGTCTATTCAATACCTACAAGTGTAATTGGTGGTCTTTCGATATATTTATTTGGTGTAATTGCAGCTCAGGGTATAACAATAATGATGGATAAGAAAGTGGACATGTTCAGTGCTAAAAATCTTGCTATTATTGCAGTTATTTTGATAGTAGGCCTTGGCGGCAGTTTCAATTTTGATGGTGGAATGATTCCTATGTTTGGAACACAGCTTCCTGCATTAGCTACAGCATCAGTTGTTGGAATAGTATTGAATTTATTGCTATCTATGGGTTCGAAAAAAGAAGAGACTGTAACCGAATAATCTTGCGTGTTCAGGTGGTACGCCGCTTAGGTGCTTTGACGGATGCGGAGCATCCGTCAAAGGGAACCCATAAGGTTCCTAGCGATAAAAAGCGGCGTAGCCACCTTTTTATTTGGTTAATGCTTGCTGTAACCTTTTAATAAGTGCAGTTGAAAAATATAAAGCGCAAGCAAATAAGACAACACATGACCCCGAAGGGATATTAAGCAAATATGAAGACCAAAGCCCTAACAGACAGACTAAAAGGGCTGATAAAACTGAAATCACCATGATGTTTTTAAGGTCAGCTGATAATAACTTAGCCGTTGCAGGCGGAGCAGTGAGAAGAGCAATAACCATAATAATCCCTGTGACTCTTATTAGCACAACAACTGTAAACGCAATTAGAATATATATCATATATTCAAGAAATTTTACAGGAATTTTGATTACCGCTGCAAATTCAGCGTCAAACATGTATGCTTTTAAAACATTGAAAAATGCTGCGGTAAAAAAGATGATTATTAAATCGAGTAAAAACATTATTACAAGATCCTGCCTTGATACTGTGAGAATGTCGCCAAACAGGTATGACGACATGTCAGGAGGGTAGCCTTTTGTAAGCGAAATAAACACCACTCCCAAAGCCATACCGGTTGACCAGAAGATGCCTGTGAGAAGATCGGTATTTGTTTTAGCTTTTCTGTTTATTACAGAAATAGCAAGGCTTGCACTTGTTGAAAACATCAAAGCCATAAGTATAGGTTCTATACCAAGCAAATACCCCAAACCAATTCCGCCGAAGGATGTATGAGCTATTCCACCGCTCATCATTACAAGCTTTTTTTCCATTATGACTGTACCAATAATGCCGCAAGTTATGCTAGTTAATATACATGCTATAAAAGCATTCTGTAAGAATGAATATTCCATCAAAGCAGCAATCATTTTGTATCCTCCTTATGTGTACCTAACACCCTGTGTGGAACTCCATGTGCAATCAGATCTATATTACATCCATATAAATGTTCGATTATATTTTTATCAAGCTCAGGTTTACCATGGTAATATAAACGTGAATTTAGACATGCGATGCTTTGTACATTGCTAGATATGACCCCCATGTCATGTGTAACCATAACTATTGTTATGGATTTACTTAGCTCTTTTAAAAGCACATGTATATCATTTTGTGCATTTGTATCTATGCTTGAAGTAGGCTCGTCCAGAAATAGAATTTTCGGATTTGAGGCAAGAGCTCTTGCAATCAGCACTCTTTGAAGTTGTCCACCTGAGAGGTTTCCTATTTGTCTTTTCCTAAGTTCGTAAAGTCCCAGTTTCTTAAGCAGATTTTTTGCAATCAGCTTATCATTATCAGTAAATTTTAGAAAAAACGGATTTTTCTTAAACATACAACCAGTAAGCACAGTATCTTGGACGTTTATTGGATAGCTTCGGTCAAAGGAGGAAAATTGAGGGACATACCCTATTGGAACTATAGAATTTTGGGGGGATTTCCCATATATCTTTACTGAACCTTGGTAAGGTTTGATGATGCCTAAAATTACCTTGAGCAATGTACTCTTTCCCCCACCGTTTGGTCCAATAATACCAATGAAATCCTTCTCCATTATTGTCAAGTTAATATTTTCTAGAGCACACACTTTATTATAAAATACACTTACGTTTTCTACTTCAATTGCTTTGCTCATTAATTTCCTCCAACTGAGTCTAAAATAGCCTGAGTTATCTTTTTCATATTATTTATATAATCAGGGGAGAGTGGGTCAAGCATAACAGTTCGTGCTCCAATTTCTTCTGCGAGAGTTTTCGACTGGCGGCTGTCCACTTCTGCCTGATAGAAAACTACTTTAATGTTTTCCTCCAAGGCAAGATCAATCAGACTTTGTAAATTTTGAGGGGTTGAGTCTTTGCCGTTTTCCTCCAGGGCATACATCTTAAGTCCATAGTCATCAGCAAAGTAGCCTAATGATGGGTGGTATATGATAAATGACTTATTGCTGACATGGCTTAGTTTATCTTCTATTTCTTGATCAAGCTCATCTAGTTCAAGCTTGAAAGATTCGGCGTTTTTTTGATAAATTTCTTTGTTTTTAGCATCAACTGTGGATAATTCAGTAGCAATGCGGTCTATCATCACCTTAACTCGCTTTGGACTGAGCCAAATATGCGGATCATGCCCTTTGTGCTCATGCCCATCATCGTGCGAATGCTCAGTTTCGTCAAAGTACCGGTGATGATAGAACTTGGCTACATCTTTTGCTAGGTCAACTATTTGAATATTTTTGTTGATGCTTCTAACCTTAGGAAGTATGTTGGATTCTTCAGTTGGCACGCCTATAGTAAAATAGATCAAGGACTTACTGAATTCTTTCATAAGCTTTGGAGTTGGTTGGTAATTAGTTGGGCTGTATCCGGGGGGGATCAGGGTTACTATATCAACAAGTTCGCCAGCTACTTTTTCTACAAAAGTTGCCTGAGGGATAATACTCACTGCAATTGTCAGTTTATCAGGCGTAGATGCAGGCTTGATATTTTCATTACACCCTGTAATACAGATAATGATCGGCAATATAAATAAATAAGCAATTATCTTTTTCTTCATAAACAAATTTCTCCTTAATATAAATACAAATGCGAACCATTTGCATCTATAAAATATATTATATTAATTAATAATCTTTGTTGTCAATACTCCCTATTTAATTAATATAACCACAAATTACTAACCATAACAACATAATTGAAAATTATAGCA
>Ga0265293_10003311_pt1 | contig 30084 bp, 30 predicted proteins | sample Munlanlewell138R_FD_192505 | JGI IMG/M metagenome (GOLD analysis project Ga0265293, IMG submission 192505) | Leachate microbial communities from a municipal landfill in Southern Ontario, Canada - Leachate well 138R | ecosystem: Engineered > Solid waste > Landfill > Unclassified | place: Canada... | reverse complement strand
GTTTTTTGTTGATTTGCAAGGGCTAGGACCCCACAGATACGCAGCGAGCGCCATTGAGGGCTCGCCAGCATGTTTATCAAATAGGTACTCTTGCCCCCATCCTTGGGGGCGGTGATCAGAATCGGTCTAGGCACCATTGAAGAGGCCTTGCAATACGTCGAAAGCACGCATCGAGTCCTCTCGCTTAATCACAAAGGTCAGCTCATTCATCGTTGAGACAATCTCGATGACGTTGATCTGCTCCCAAGCAAGGCGTCTGACTGCTTCGTAGACAACCCCTGGGGTCTGCAAAAACTCACCGGTGAAGACGAGGGTCAAGGCAACCAGATCATCCATCTGGTTGAGGACCTCTTCGCCCTGTGCCAGGTCATTGACCAGGTCGCGGTACTTCTCACTGACGGCAATACTCACTTCATGACTGCCCAAGGTGATATTCAAAAAATCACCTTTGTCGACGGACACTTGGCTATAAAGGGCGGCAAGCTTGTTGATGAAGCTGTCGCGCCGTACGAGATTCAGGTCAAAGATGTTGGTCTTCATCACAATACCGTAGTCTACATTGGCACTGGTACGCCGTTCGTTGGAGCGACGCAGCTCCTCAGCGTAGCGGCGCAGGGCCATGACAATGGCGCTGCTCTTCACCTCTTTGGTGTAGAGGCGCTCGACCTCGGCATGGATCGAGGCAGCATAGTTGCTGTAGCTGAGAATCCCATTGATCAGCATCTCATGGATGAAGGGCGATTTGTCTACGATTCGCTTCACACAACTACTTACTGTCTCTGCCATATACTGCCTCCAGTATTGTTATTATTACCACAAATTTCAAAACACAACAACAAAAATTTCGCTTTTTGTTGTCAAAGATACAATCTTTGTATACATGTGTAGCAAAGTAACGCTCCTTCAGTTGTCAGGCATTGGCCGCTTGCCTATACTGGGCGTGGAGGAGAGCGATGCGATGCCCAAACTGTTCATCACTGGATGACAAAGTCCTGGAATCACGGCAAAACAGCAGCGGTTCGGCGATACGACGCCGAAGGGAGTGCAATAATTGCAACTACCGTTTCACCAGCTATGAGCGCATTGAGGATAAACCCTTGATGGTCATCAAGCGTGATGGCAGGCGTGAGACCTTCGATCTGAACAAAATTGGCCGAGGTATCCGCTCCTGTACCGAAAAGCTCAATATCACCGAAAATGAGATCGATAACCTCCTTCAGAACATTGAGGATGCCATCATGATGAAGGTCGGCAGCCGCCGAGAGATCCACTCCTCTGCCATCGGCGAGGAGACTCTCAAACAGCTACGAGAGGTCGATCTAGTTGCCTACGTACGATTTGCCGCCGTCTACAAAGCCTTCAATGACTTGGGGCAGTTCATTTTGGAGATTGAGAAGCTGGGGCGCGAGATTATCTAGGTACGTCAAACCACTTGCTGGACATCGCCGCAGCGATCTCATCGTTGAGGTGCTCTGGCTTGAGAATTTCGTTGGCACAATCGAGACAGAAGGTGTCACTCATCCCCGCAAGGTAATCAAAGCGTAGGCGATCGAGGTTCCCATCATGGGCGAGATAGGCATCGCCCATCTCACTGATGTGGCGATAAAAGCCCGCTGCCAGCATATTGCGCTCAGCACGATAGCGCTCCTCATCGGTGCCACACTCGTCGATCAAATATCCTAAATAGTCGGAGATTAAATCAAAGAGGCGGGTGAAGTATCGCCCGTAGCCTTCCAGCAGTGGACTTTTGTAGATCCGTTGGTAGTTGAACTTCACCATCTTCTCAACAGCCTCAAAAATTTCGTCACTGAAGGCGATACCCTCATTGCTATTGGAGCTTTTGATGATATCCATGACCAGTGAGTCAATGATCTTGGCGTTTGAAGTACCGAGGGTTTTTCTCACCGATTCATCCAGGTCATCCCATTCGATCAAGCCCAGGCGAGTGGCATCTTCAAAATCACGACCAATGTAGGCAATGGTGTCGCTTTGGCGTACCACCGCTGCCTCCCACGTTGAAGGGAGCAGTCCTTTACGGCTTTGAATCTTCTCCAGGTCCTTGATCTCAAAAGTTGGTTTTACCGCCCGAAGAAGCATCTCACCGTTATGGCTGACGATTCCGTCACGTACCGCATAGGTGAGGTTCAACCCCTCCCCGCCGCCTGAGAGAAAATCGACTACCCTGAGGCTATGGACTTCATGCTCAAAGGGAGGGAGGCCTGCCCTCTCCATGGTAGCGCTAAGAATTTTCTCGCCGGTGTGGCCAAAAGGAGTGTGGCCGAGGTCATGGCCCATCCCGATGGCCCAGGCAAGCTCACTATCCAAGCCCAAGCCTCGACAGATTGTCGAAGCTATTGAGGCGACATGCAAGGAGTGTTCGATCCGGGTACAGATGTGGTCGTTGGAAGGAGCGAAGAAGACTTGGGTCTTGTGCTTGAGCCGACGAAAGGCAGAACTATGGATAATAGCGGTGGTATCGCGATAATACGGGCCGCGTACGTCCTCTTGCTTGGCACTTCTACGCTGACGTAGCAACTCTGGCGAAATTTGGTTTTCCATCTTCATCGTCATTTCCCTAAATCCTCACTCTATGGTATCATGGAGGGAGAGTTTTTGGATAGCGGAGGTTACGATGATTGAGTTATACCTATTGCCCCTCACATGCCTTTTGTTGAATTTCCTGGCATTCGCCGCATGCCTGCGCTTCCTCTTCTCCCGCCAGGGACTGTATTGGATCATTCCTTTATCGGTCACGCTCTTCATCAGCTGGCCCAACGCCCTGAGCTTGTACCGTGTGGCAAGTGATAGTGCTCAGGTGACCTTGCCCTACACCTACCTTGATCTTCAGCCCTTGTTGCTCTCACTCTTGTGGTATGCGATGGTCGTAACCTTCCACTACGCGCTGAAGAAGACAATCCGGGTGAACCTCTATGCCGAGCAGATGAAGAAGAACCTACATGAAGCACGCCACCTGGAGGCCGGGGACCTCTTGGCCCGCCAGCGTCGTGATCGCCGCTTCCGCACCTATATAGCAAACCGCGCCGTTCCTGCCCGCCTCGGTCTCTATCCACCGACATGGGTCGATCTCTTCGACGAATAATTGAGAGATGCCCGACCACCTCTTTCTCAGTGGGATAAAACACAGTGGAAAAACCACCACTGCCCGCCACCTCTCCCACCTTTCGCACCTCCCTTGGGTCGATTTGGACCAGTTGATTGAGCAAGCCATCACCCCCTACCCCACGATTCGCGACTTCTACCGAGCCGAAGGCCAAGTTGCATTCAGTGCCCTGGAGTATAAAACCCTCTCAACGTTCCTCTCCGCCGCCAATGAACCATACATCATCGCCTTGGGCGGTGGGGCGTGTGATAATGGGCCGTTGATGGAGTTGGTGGGCCAACATGGCAAGCTCATCTACTTGATAGTCGACGAAGAGACGCTCTACGAGCGTATTGCACGCACAGGCATCCCTCCCTTCCTCGACCATGCCAATCCGCGCACCTCTTTTGCCGAGCTCTACGCACGGCGCCATGAGCGCTATTCCAAGAGTGCTGATCTTTTGATACAATTACCTGTTAGTCTCAGCGCTGATGAAATTGCGCTGTACGTATGGCAGACGGTGATGGGGGGAACGTGATATGGCGTATAACACCTTTGGCAATGCATTTTCAATCACAACCTTCGGAGAGTCCCACGGTGAAGCTCTGGGGGTCATCGTCGACGGAGTGGAGAGTAACTTCCCCATCGATGAAGAGGCCCTGCAAAGAGAGATGAATCGCCGCCGACCGGGTGCAAACCCAGCCGGCACAGAACGCAATGAGATTGATAAACTCTCCATCCTCAGTGGAGTCTATGAGGGACGTACCACTGGCACTCCCATCGCCATGATGCTCTGGTCGACCAACCAGCGTAGCCGCGATTATGAACACCTTCGTGATGTCTTTCGCCCAGGCCACGCAGATTGGACCTACTACAAGAAATGGGGCAACCGCGATATTCGTGGGGGTGGCCGCTCCAGTGGACGCGAGACCAGTGCTCGTGTAGCCGCTGGCGCACTCGCCAAGCAACTATTGGCAAAGCGTGGCATCAGTGTCTTCGGTGGCACTGTCCAAATTGGCCCGATTGTCGCCAAAGGGCGTGATTGGTCAAAGGTCGATCCAATTCTCAACTGCCCTGATCCCTCAAAAGTGGACGAAATGGTCGCCTTGATCGACCAAGTACGTAGCGAAGGGGACTCCATCGGTGGGATCATCGAGTGTTGTGCAACCGGCCTGCCTGTTGGCTTAGGCGAGCCGGTCTTTGGCAAGCTCGAAGCATTGGTAGGTCAAGCGGTCCTCTCCATCGGAGCGGTCAAAGGCGTTCAGTTTGGCCTCGGCTTTGAAGCAGCTTCAATGCGCGGCAGTGCTTTCAACGACCAACGCACCGCTGACGGCTTTCTCTCCAACAACGCCGGAGGGGTCCTGGGCGGAATCTCCAGTGGCCAGGAGTTGGTCTTGCAAGCTGCCATCAAACCGACCTCCTCCATTTTACGAACTCAACAGACGGTCAACAAAATTGGTGAGACCGTCGACCTTGTCGTCGAAGGACGCCATGACCCGTGCATCTGCGCCCGGGCGGTGGTAGTCGTTGAGGCAATGGTAGCCATCACTCTTTTGGACCTTTACTATACTGCCTTTGGAAAAAACGCATGAAAGATACCCCGTTGATCGTACAAAGCGATCGCAGCCTCTTACTCGATGTGCACCACCGCGACAGCGAAGCCTGTCGCAGCGACTTGATCCGGTTCTGTGAACTGGTCAAAAGTCCTGAGCACATGCACACCTATACCATCACCGCCCTCAGCCTGTATACGGCCAGTGCCCTAGGCATCGGGGTCGACTATATCCTCGAACGCCTTGAGTTCTGGTCACGCTTCCCGATTGCCGAGAGCGTACGCTTTTATGTTGAGGATATGGCCACTCGCTGGGGAAAGGTAGTCCTCACTGAGGGCGATGAGCCCTCTTACTACATACTCAGCGTTGACAGCCCCCGGATCAAAGCAGAGCTTGCTGGCCGACCAGCGGTGGCTAAGCTCCTGCAAAACCGTGATGAGCGCTCGTTTGTGATCAACGCCTACCATCGCGGAGAGGTGAAGCTGCAACTGATCAAAGTCGGCTGGCCTGTCGATGATCGCATCCCCCTCAAGGGCGGCGAGCCCATGGATATCGCGCTGCGCAACGAAACCTCTACTGGACTGCCATTGAGTGTTCGCCCTTACCAAGAGCAGGCTGCAAACGCCCTGTTGGGCGACATGGGCCCCGGTACCGGTTTTGGAGTGATCGTTATGCCCTGTGGATCGGGAAAGACCATCGTGGGGATGCGAATCATGGAGAGGCTTGCGACTCGAACTCTGATCGTAACGACCAACGTCGCCGCCGTTCGCCAGTGGCGTGATGAGCTTTTGGATAAAACCGACCTCACAGAAGAGATGATCGGCGAATACACCGGCGATCGTAAAGAAGTGCGCCCTATCACCATCTGTACCTACCAAGTGCTCACCTGGCGTAAAGAGAAGGACGGGCCTTTCCTCCACCTCGACTTGTTGACCAATGGTCAATGGGGCTTGGTCATCTACGATGAGGTACATATGCTCCCTGCCCCGATCTTCAAGGTTACCGCAGAGCTGCAGGCAATCCATCGTCTTGGATTGACCGCAACATTGGTACGCGAGGATGGACGGGAGGAGGAGGTCTTTAGCCTCGTAGGTCCTAAACGCTTTGATGTGCCGTGGAGTGAACTGCAAGCCCAAGGCTTCATTGCAACCGCCTACTGCCACGAGATTCGAATCGAGCTGCCCCAGGAGCTGGAAATTCCCTATGCAATAGCGAACAAGCGTCAAAAATACCGCATTGCTAGTGAGAACCCACGCAAGCTTGAGGTCATCCAGGCCCTCATTGAGCACCATCCTGAGGACTTCATTCTCATCATCGGCCAGTACCTTGACCAACTGCGCGAGATTGCCGACCTAGTGGGTGCCCCTCTTATTACCGGCAGCACCCCCAATGCCCGTCGTGAAGAGCTCTACCACTCCTTCCGGGAAGGGACGACAAGAATCCTGGTAGTCAGCAAGGTGGCAAACTTTGCCATTGACCTGCCTGACGCATCGGTAGCCATCCAGGTCTCGGGCTCCTGGGGAAGCCGCAGTGAGGAAGCCCAGCGATTAGGGAGAATATTACGGCCTAAGAACCGCTCCAGTTTCTTCTACTCGATTATCACCCAATTCTCCAGCGAAGAGGAGTTTGCCGCAAATCGACAAAAATTCCTCGCCGAACAAGGATACGCTTATGAGGTGGAAGTATGGCCACATTGAATGAACTCACAACCAAACGATTTGAGGTAGCTCTGAGCCGCTACAATGAGGAAAACTTCTTTTACATCGCCCACAACTACCTCGGTCCGATCCAAAGCCCCTTCCATAAACCGCAACTGATCAGCCGACTGTCCCACTTCTTCGGTCTTGCACAACACCAGAAACGCATGCTCGATCTCCTCGATGAGCTTGACCAGGCAATTCTCTCCCTCCTGTTGGTCAGTGGCCCCCTCTCCAGTGATGAGGTCATCGACCTCCTCTCACCCACCTGGGGGTATACCACGCTTTTTTGGCGCCTCTCATCCTTGCAGCTACGCTTGATCCTGATCGGTGAAGAGGGTCGATTGGTCTTCAATCCCCTCATTGAAAAAGAGCTGATTGCCCGCTGTAACCTGACAGCGTTGCTTGGCCCCGTAGACGGAGAGGCCGAGCAGATTCCTCACCTTTCGGTTGAGATGATGCGTGGCTACCTTGCCCTCGTCTTAGAGGAGCAACGCTTTGGCTTTCGAGAGCCTCACCGTCAGCTCTTCCCTGCCTTTGAGGATGAGCAGCTTCGCGCCTTGATCACCCTTCTCAGTGACCAGTGCCAACGCCTGGGCCTCTTTACTGCTACCAAGCCCATCGCCCTGGTCAAAGATCGTGCCAAGGCTCTACTGGCTCTCAGCGATGAGGAGCTCTTAAGTCTCTTTTTGGCTACCACCATAACCGGCCCCCCGTTTGCCCAGGCAATCGCCTTCAGTAAAAGCTTAGTGGGCGGCCTACTACGTCTGGGCTCAATCACCGAAGATGGGCTTACCCTGTTAGGTCGCGCTTTAGCCAAACGCCATGGCCTCTCAGCAGCAGAGAACCTGAAGGAGAGTCTGTTGACTCTCGGAGTCCTCTCACAGGATGGAGAACAGTTGAAACCTCTCTTGTTGGATGAAATCACCAAGGCTGAGGTGCTCTTGGTAGACAGTGATTTTACGATCAGCTACTTGGGAAGGCGTGACGAAGAGGACCTTCTTCACCGCTTTGCAACGTTGGTACGTCACGATGTACAGCGCCAGTGGCGAGTTACCAAGGCCAGTGTGGTACGTGCCTTTGATGAGGGGCTGACCTTCCAAGAGATCAAAGAGTACCTAGAGACCCATACCCAAGGCAGCAGTGGAACCAGCTTGGTCAAGCAAATGTCCCTGCTCGATGAGCGATATGGGATGTTGACCATCTACGATGGATTGACCTTGGTCGTCGATGAGCGAGTAGCGAATTTGATCGAACACTTACCGGCTCTGGAGGAGCACCGTCTACAAAAACTTGCCCCCTCGATCTTCTTGATGCGGCGCGATAGCGAGGCAGCTTGGCGCAAGATCCTCACCGATGCCGGCCAGTTGGTCGGGGCTACTCGCATGCAAACAACGGTTCCGGTCAAGGAAGAGAGTATCAATCCATACTTTGAGCAGTATATTGAGCTTGCCAAGACAGCAGTCGCTCCGATTGCCCTGCCCTTACAGGGGGTTGTATGTACACCAGTCGAAGATGAAGCGCTCCTCGCTGCCATCAAGGCTGCCAAACTCAACGCAGCCCAGCAAAAAGATCTGCTCTCGCGCTATGAGCAACATCTGATCATCACTACCTCCCAAATCACTGCCCAGGTTCTGGACGCAGTGGTGGAAGCCAGTGGATTGGACTATCAGGGTAAGCTCTCACTCTGCCGCCAGGCGGTGGGTAAGCGCAACATCACCCTTCAGCTTTTCTTTGATGGCGAACAGCTTATGGTCTGGGCGCTGGAAATCACTACCAATGCAGAGGGAGAGGCATTCTTAAAAGTTGCTGTACTTCCCTCCAAGGAAGAGCGAGTCATCCCCATCCGTAAAATCTTCACGGTGAGGTCACTGCGTACCCAGCTCTTCTAATCAGAGCGTTACGTTGATCCAGTGGGGATAGTGGTAGCCACTGAAGGCTTCAAACTGGAGCTTGCCCTGCTCCATGAGCATCGCTGTACCGTCGATGATCGTACAGCCAGCTTTCTGCGCACGCTCCAAGAACGGGGTGATGCGTGGCTTGTAGACCAGTTCGTAGGCTATCTCATTTCCCGTGAAGGCAAGGTTAGGTACCGGATCTTCATTTAAGACCTCCTCCATGCCAACGACCGTGGTCTGGACGACCAAGTCCATCCCGTTATACTGATCGGCGTTCTCTAGGCTGTCGTAGTTACTCATTGTCTGAACGGCAAGCGAGCGCGCATGCTCGATCGAGCGATTGAGGACGGTGACCTTCACCCCGTGGTTGTGCAGAGCCCAGGTGACGGTGCGTGCAGCACCGCCGGCTCCAATGACCAAGGCAGTCTTGATTTGTTGGTCTCCAATTCGATCGATGATCGGCGAGAGAAAGCCATAGTAGTCGGTATTAATCCCCTTCCACATATTCTTGACCCGCACCACAGTGTTACAGGAGCCGATTTGTTTTACTTCTCGGGTAATCCAGCCTAAGTACGGTTGGACGCTTCTCTTATGGGGCACGGTGACAGAGAAGCCGCGAATCTGTAGCATCTCTGCAAGCTTGAAGAACGTGCGTACCTGGTCGACGAGAAAAGGAACGTAGATAGCATTGTACCGAATGGCAGCAAAGCCAGGGTTGTGAATCCTCGGGCTTGCTGTCTGGCCAATGGGATTGCCGATGATCCCATAGATATGGGTATTGGCATCAACCTGGTCGGCTCGGTAGAGCTCGGAGAGGGTGCGTGCACTCCATTGTCCAGGGGCTGCTTCATTGTCGCTGACAAAGCTCAGCATCGAGCCGAGGCGCTTGTAGAGGATGCGGGTGCATGCTCCCCATTTACCCATCCCGACGATAATCTTCTCTTCGATTTGGGCAAGCTCGGTCTCAATTCGAAAGAGGGAGATGACATCCATCAAGTTCTGCGGGGTTACGGCGATCTTGGGAATCGCCCCATCCTTGGCAAGGCGCATGATCCGCCCATAAATATCAGCGGGCACACCTTCAAAGTCGTGGTGACTGCGTATGACCCGCACTCCCCGACTTTTGAGATCACTCTCCATATCAACTCGCCCTTCCCCATTGGGAGCCTTGAACTTCAAGTCGCTCTTCTTCACATCCCCTTCGATATCCACATACGCCCAAGGCCCCTGTGAAGCATCGAAGAGCGCTTTGAGGCGCTCTTTCTCAGTGATATCTGAGGCTCCACCATCACGCTTACGGCGGAAGGTGAGAATGAGGGGAAGATCTACTGTTTGGGGAAAAGCGGGTGCCTTGGCTAACTCTTCGGCTGTGAGGTGATCGAGGCGTACCTCTGCCAACGAAATCCAGGGACGGTTACGTTGCAGCAGCTCTCGCATCTCCTCAAGGGTAGAGCCGGTAAGGGTTAGGCATAGCACTCTGAACCTCCTGCATGGGGTGGATTGTCACCGAACACGCGCTTATGTTAGGATTATCATATCGTCATTCAACGGGGTTTACAACACCCGTATCAGCAAAGGAAGGGTGTGTGGCAACCTTGCAAGTGCAGGATATCAGCTTGGCATTCGGTGACCGAGATATCCTTGACAGTGTAGCATTTACTCTCGACCAAAAGAGTCGCGCTTCGTTGGCTGGGGCCAACGGAAGCGGTAAATCGACGTTGATGAAGATCCTCGCAGGCCAATTGGCAGCCGACGTATATACGGTGAGTGCGAGCCGGGATTTACGTATCAGTTATCTGCCACAAAGCGATATTGTCTTCGGAGAGGCAAGCCTCTATGAGGAGACCGAGAAAGCTTTCAGCCGCTTCGATATCCTCCTCTCTGAACAACGAGAACTAGAGGATGCCTTAGTCCAAGAGGCCAACGAAGGACAGCTTTTACGCCTCTCACAAATCCATGAAATACTCTTGGAAGAGCGGTATCATGACCGCAGGCAGATCATTGAAACCGTCCTCTTTGGTCTGGGTTTCTCACACGAGGACCTCTCTCGCCAGTGTGCCACCTTCAGTGGCGGTTGGCAGATGCGTATCGCCCTTGCAAAGATCCTCATTGAAAAACCCTCGATCATGCTCCTGGACGAGCCGACCAACTACTTAGATATTGAAGCGCGTATTTGGTTGAAAAACTATCTTAAAGCATACAGTGGAGGCATCATGCTGGTCAGTCACGACCAGGGATTCTTAGATGCAACTGTGGACGAAGTGTATGAGCTCTTTGACGGCAAGCTACGTCGCTATAGTGGCAACTACAGCGCTTACCTTATCCAGCGCAAAGCCGAAATTGCTGCCCTCGAGAGTGCAGGCAAGGCCCAGGCAAAGCTCGTGGAGAGAAACGAGCAGTTCATCGAACGCTTTCGGTATAAAGCCAGTAAAAGTCGTCAGGTCCAAAGCCGTATCAAGATGTTGGAGAAACTCGATGAGGTGAAGGTGCCACCGCACCTACGCGAGCTCTCCTTCTCCTTTGCCCCAGCCCCACCCAGCGGCAATGATGTGGTGCGTATCGAAGAGCTCCATAAAGCTTATGGGCCACTAGTCATCTATGATGACTTCTCCCTTTGGGTAAACCGAGGTGACCGCGTTGCTGTGACAGGCCGCAATGGTACCGGTAAATCTACTTTACTGAGAATCATCGCCGGTGAGGATACTGAATACGATGGAGTTGCCCAGCTAGGCTCAAATGTCAGTATTGGTTACTTTAGCCAGGAGACCGGCAGCAGCCTTGATGTGAACTCCTCTGTTCTCCAAGAAGCTGCCGATGCCGCTGCCAGTGAGGACCAGGGGAGAGTGCGAAATCTTCTTGGGTCTTTCCTCTTCGAAGGTGACGATGTCTTTAAGTCCGTTGGCGTACTCAGTGGTGGGGAAAAGAGCCGCCTTGCCCTTTTGAAGATTCTGCTCCGACCATCAAACCTTTTGATCTTGGACGAACCTACCAACCACCTCGATATCAATGCAAAACGAATGCTCCTCAATGCCCTCTCCTCCTTCGATGGCACGATGGTCTTTGTCAGCCACGACGCATATTTCATAGAGGAGCTGGCCACCAAGGTCCTCTACCTCGAAGATGGGAGGCCACCGCTGCTCTATGGCGGCGGATATGGAGACTTCATTGCTATGCTTGAGGCCAAGGAGGCGGTGGAAGAACAGCCTGTTACGAAGGCCATTCCGGTTGTCAGTGAAGGGCAAGCTGCGTATCGACAAGCCAATCAGATCAAAAACCGCATCGCCAACCTCCGAAAAAGGGAGGAAGCGCTGTTACAATCTCATACCTTGCTCGAAGAGCGGATCGCAGCGGTTGAAGTTGAGATGGCGAAAGAGGAGAATTACAGCGATGGCGAGCGCATCCGCTCCTTGGTCCTGAAAAAAGAGAACTTGGAGGGTCAGCTGGCCGACGAAGAAGAGACGTGGTTTTCCGTAATTGCCGAACGAGAGAGCCTGGAGGAGAGCGCCAATGCTTAGCACCTACTTAGAGTCAGTCATCCTGGCCAGTCAGTCCAGTGCCCGTAAGGAGCTGTTGGAGACCCAAGGGGTTGAAGTAGTTGTACGCCCAACTTGGGCCAATGAAGTCCTTGAGGAGGCCGAACCAAAGGCTCTGGTAACAGCCCTTGCAAGACGAAAGCTCGACACCTACCTTGCTGAAAACCCTGCAGAGCAGCTACCTGTCCTTGCGTTCGATACCATTATCGCCTTTGAGGGTAATCTTCTAGGAAAGCCCGCCTCGGTTGAGGAAGCGCGCCTACACCTCTTCTCCTTCAGCGGGAGGGCCCAACACGTTTGGTCTGGATGGGCGCTTCACCACAATGGCCGATACCACGGAGACGCTGACCTGGCAATCGTGCACTTCAAGCAACTGTCAAGCGAACAAATTGAAGAGTACCTGGCCGGCGGGGAATGGATGGGCGCTGCCGGCTCCTACCGAGTCCAGGGGGAAGGCTCTGCCTTCATTGACCGTATCGAAGGCGATGAAGCGGTAGTAATAGGTATCCCCCTTGTACAAATGGAGAGTGTTCTTTCTTCTTTGTAAACTGAGGTTTTAGTGAAGCTATCAGATAGTACGCAACGACGACCTTCGTAGCGCACAACCACCCAAGAGGAAATCTCAAGTCGTCACCCAAAGATCGTGTTCTCACCCAACGCCTTTACGAGGCAGGAGAGTTATTGGGTATAAAAGTACTCGATCAACTGATCTTCAGTGAAGAGAACCACTTCTCAATACTGGAGCTGAATATGTTCTAGGAATCTGAGAGTCGATGGTATGTGTCGGTACATCTATTGCGTCAATAGCGATATTCGTTATAAGTACCAACATGAACCTTGCTAGTTGTCCCGAATAACATATATTATTCGGGACAGTGTAGAGGTAATCATACTCGTCATGAATTATTCAAAACAGATATAACTTTCTATCCTTACTGGTAAAAGGCTAACGGTTGGTCAACGAAGAGCTCAAATTGTCAAAACCTATAACCATGCAGGGTTGCCTACGCTGAACAGCAAAAGCTAAGTTTTATGAGTTATTTGGATATAAAAGATAAAATTAGGAGTATAGAAGTAAAGGCAAAAGTGAAATCTTACTATTTTATTAGTATTGAATAGTTGCTATTAGCAAAACTAGGCTTTATCGCTGAAAATTACCTCGATTCCAAGCGACTTTAATTAGGCTTATTTTAGTAAGTACATTATAAAAGACTTTTACTGCTTTTTGTAATTATTTGTCTTTTATAAAAGACTATTTATTAAAACATTCATATTTTGTCTTGCATAAAAGACTTCATGCACTTATACTAAAGACAAGAGGTTCCCATGTATATTCAGCGTGAAAGTTATCTTGATATAATCAAATCAGTTACTGGAAAGAATGTGATTAAAGTCCTCACAGGAATGCGCCGTGTAGGAAAATCAACCATCCTCAAGCAAATCCAAGAACTGTTACTCTCTGATGGTATATCACAAGAACAAATAATCAGTATCAATTTCGAATTGCTGGAATATGAATCCATCCGTGATTATAAAATACTTAATGAGTACATCAATACTCATATGGTCAATGGAAACAAGTATTTTATATTTCTCGATGAAATTCAGGAGGTCAGTGGATTCGAAAAAGTAGTGAACTCTCTCCATGCCCAAGGAAATGTGGAACTTTTCATTACTGGTTCTAATTCCAACCTTTTGTCAGGAGAGTTGGCAACCTACCTTACAGGGCGCTTCTACTCTATTGAGATTCTTCCCCTCTCCTTCAAGGAGATATACACACATTTTCCAGCTACTACACGAGAGGAAAAATTTCTGACCTTCATTCGAAGCGGAGGGATGCCAGGCATACTACAATTCGAAGAAGATACAACCACCAAGAACTATCTTTTGGATATGTACCAATCAATCTTGTTACGTGACATCGTCCAGCGATACTCAATTCGCAACATAGATCTATTAAAGAGATTTATGCAATACATTTTTGCAAACACTAGTCAGCTTTTTTCAGCAGCATCCATCACCAAATACTTAAAGAGTGAGGGAAGGCAATTGTCCAAAGAGACAATTTATCAATACTTGGATGCTGCAAAAGATGCATTTCTCATCCATGGGGTCCCTAGGTTTGACATTAAGGGAAAGGCTGTGTTGAAAACAAACGAAAAATTCTTTGTCAACGACCTGGGGTTCAGAGCACTGTATTTCGATAATGAACTTGACATTGGCCAAGCTCTTGAAAACATTGTCTATCTGCATTTGCGCAAAAAAGGTGATGAGGTTTTCGTTGGAAAACTTGGGGAACAGGAAGTTGACTTCATTGCCATCCGTGGAAAAGAGAAGATCTATATCCAAGTAGCGTACCTTCTGGCAGAAACAGCCACTATTGAAAGGGAGTTTTCTCCATTGGAAGCAATAGATGATAACTTCACAAAAATGGTACTTTCGATGGACCCTGTCAATCGCTCACGCAATGGTATAATTCACATGAATATTATTGATTATCTGCTTACCGATTAACATCATGATGTGATAATCACAACAAAAACATGAGGATACGAAAAACCTCCACTATCCAATGATTTTCTGCCACTTCCTATAAACTTACATGCTCAATACACACACTAACAATATTTTGATTCCGGATCGTGTGGAAATTGCGTTCATAAAAGAACGCAAAAGCGAACGCAAATAAATACGTTCGTTTTTGCGACCGTTTTGGAATATTACAATTGGTATAAGAGGCAATAGCGAGGTGGTAGGGATACATAACCCTGCTGGAGCAGGCGAGAAACGCCAAACATCTCCCCAACCCATATCCTGGCTTCCTTGATGGCATCCGGTTCTCTTGGATGCCCCTCTATTTTATATATCAATCTTCCTATAGTGCGATGTTCTCAAGACTGACATTATGTACCCTCTTCCACCCAATACCAACTTCCTGACATAGATCATCGATTAAAGCTCACTATCAATATGCAGGGAGACCGATTTGATTATTCCCGCTTCCACCGCTTCACCGTTACCAGTTGTAACCACCGCATCCACTATGTTTTGACACCTAGGCACAGTAGAACACGATGGCCTTATAGAAGAATTCAGCGCATCCCTTTCCGAGCTTCTCATAGTTCGCTTTGAACCGTTCATCGGATACATAGAGCTCAGCGAGGCCTCGGTGATACTCATTGGTGTAAGCCGGGTAGTAGCCAGTCAGCCATCTGCGATGTAAATCGCAGGCTCTCTGGGCCAAAGAACCGGTGGGATCACCTTGGGCCAAGGCGGCTCGTAGTGCCTCTTGGTAGGCCTCTCGCAGTTCCTCTAGATTCGTGAACTCCTCTTCGGTCGTAGCTGTAAGCTTCGCATTGGCTTCATCGATAATCTCGTCTCCATAACGACTACGGATTTCCATACCGTAACGCTCTTCGTTCTCCTCGATCATTTTGCTGAAGAACGGCGTAAATCGATCTTGATTATCCATCTCTGTCTCTCCTTTCAATGTTGATAACGAACGAGTAACGCTCTCAATCAGGCGATCGAGACGTTGGCGCCGCTCTTTCAAAGAACGGAGGTGTTCACCAAATGCTGTCTCTCGGTCGAAGCGTTGCTCATACAAGAGGCTTCGAATCTGTCCCAGTGAGAAACCAAGCTCGCGGTAGAGAAGGATCTGCTGCAGCAAATCGACCTCTGCCTGCCCATAAAATCGGTAGCCTGAATAGGCGATACGCGCCGGTTTCAAGAGCCCAATCTCATCATAGTAGCGGAGTGTCCGAGATGTGACCCCCGATAACCGTGCTAGCTCTTGTATTGTGATTTCCACTGCATTTTCCTCGTTGGCACCAGTATGAACTCTGCCGTAACGGCAGAGTCAAGAGGATTAAATACAATAATTCAGAGAAGGCAACGGTTCAACTGACCTGACAGTCGACGCTACAATACGCCTCACTCATCCAAACGGAACACAATCTTTTGCTTGTGAAGAAGTGCCCGACACAATCTCTCATCAGTGCTGCAGACTCCCATCGAGTCCAGAGAGAAGGCCCTGCCTTCATCGACCGCATCGATGGTGATGAAGCCTTGGTTACAGTTTTCTCAATTTGGCAAGAAGCTGCTCATCTTTTTGCTTTGGCAAAAGCACTTCTTCCCCTGCTTTGAGCTCTTTTGCAATATATTGCTGCACTCTAGAGAGACAAAATTTGCCTTGGCACGCCCCCATGCCGGCTCTTGTTCTTCGTTTCACAGCATCAGTTGAATCAATTGCAATGGGCCGGGATAATGCATCTGTGATTGTCTTTTCTCGCACCTGTTCGCACCTGCAAACAATCCGTTCAGGATTACCTTCAGGGAGATTAATAAGTTCTTGGATCTGTGAAAAAGGTTGCAATTCCCCTGGCATTATTATCGGGGATCTCTTGGAGTCTGTTATCCGCCTCCTCGGTGAAATAATTCCATCATCTATGAGCATACCGCAGATATCTTCTGCTATTGCCGGGGCACTGGTAAATCCTGGAGAATCAATTCCTGCCGCTTGATAAAATCCCGGCGTCTGGGTTCTGCCAATGATAAAATCTTTGGTATCAGCTGTTGCCCTAATGCCTGCAAAATATCTGATCAATGATGAAAGATTCAAACTTGGAACACTTATTTTTGCCTGTTCATAAACCGATTTCAGCCCTTCAAAACTGTTACTCACATCTTCTCTATCTTGGGTCTCTTCAGCATTGGGACCGATAAGCAGATTATTCCAGGTTGTGGGGGAAATGAGTACCCCTTTTCCTGCCTCTGTGGGTGTTTGGAAGATCACAGAATTAAAATCGCTGCCCGCTCCCCTTTTGAGGAGAAGGTATTCTCCTCTTCTCGGGGTAATGGTAAACGTCTTTTCACCGACCATCGCCGCTACAGCGTCACTGTAAAGGCCAGCAGCATTCACCACAGCCTGGGTGTAAAATACTGCACCCTCTGTGAACACTTTCAGGGTGTCCCCATCTTTTTCGATACCGATAACTTCACTATTGAGTTGTATATCAACTCCATTGGAGACGGCAGTTTCAGCAAAGGCTATAGCAGCCTCATAGGGACTTGCTATTCCGGTTTCTTCACAGTACAGAGCCGCTGTTACCTGTTCATTGACCAACGATTCTTTGTTTCTTACCTGCTGAGCGGTAAGAATTTGCAGTCCTTTAACCCCATTAGCTTTCCCATTTTCCAAAAGATAGTGAATCGATTGATCATCACTTTCATCAAACCCGAGTACCAGTGATCCTATCCTCTGATACGGAAATCCAAGCTTTTTAGAAAGAGAATCGTACATCCTATTGCCCCGTATGGAGTAGAAACCTTTGGAAGTATTATGCTTTGCAGTATAACCGCCGTGGATAATCCCGCTGTTGGCTTTCGTTGCTCCACAGGAAACATCTTCTGCTTTTTCCAGGACAAGAATTGACTTTTCATATTGAGAAAGGTGATACGCTACTGCACTGCCTATTATACCAGCCCCGATAACAACAACTGAATAGTGGTTTTTCATATTGGTTTGAATGTATCACAGCCTCGGGTAATCCACAATAAAATGCGCACGGTAAGATAAATCGTATCGCGTAGTGAGCACGAATAGTTTGCTTTATGTGTAGTCTTAATATTGTTCAATCATCGAAGGAATGTCACGAATTAACTGTAGCAGCCTACACGATGGTCCAGAGGGCGTATTTCTCCCACGCTCCCACGCCTCGATTGTCTTCTTAGATACTCCAAGGATCGCTGCAAAGATTACTTGACTCACACCAGCTTTCTGTCGAATCTGCTTAATCTCATCACTAGTAAAGGATTCGACAGGTCTTATCATAATCCTTGTTCGTCTGGCGCTAATTTTACCTTCCTGATATTTGACTGCCTCATCCAACCCCTGCATGATGCTTTTAAATACGCTCATTGCATGTACCCCTACTCTTCAGGTTGTTTCTAACAATCCAATTACGAATTGTTCTCGTTCCTTTGCGATAACTAATCTTTCTCAGCCTTTAATGAACAGCAAGCCCGTACAAACCTATACTACCCTACTGAGTAGGGTAAATAAGGGAAATTCGGACCAAATAATTGCTTTAGGGACAAATGAGGATGCTAAGAAAGCATGTTGTGCAACGAGGGAGAGTATTCGCATTGTCTGTTAATGCGAATTGCTTGTGTTGTCATAAATACCATGGGTTGTCTTTAGCAGGGTGACACTTGCCACATTTTTGATTTTCTGAAATACTAGAAAAACCGATTTCCGTATGGAAAGCGGAATCTCCACCTTCGGGGTGTGTAAGAGCTATAGGGTGACGAGCACAGAGGTGCCGTCAGACAGGAGGATTATGTCCGTTGTAACCATGAAAAGCCTGCTTGAGTCAGGCGTACATTTCGGCCACCAAACAAAACGGTGGAACCCAAAGATGGCCCGTTTCATTTTCAGTCAGAGAAACGGCATTCACATCATTGACTTGCAGAAGACCTCAGCATGTATCATCGAGGCATACGACGCAGCTCGTGCAGTCGTAAAGCAAGGCAAATCAATTCTATTTGTAGGCACCAAAAAGCAAGCGCAGCAGGCTATTGAAGAAGAAGCCAAGCGCTGTGGCATGCCCTACGTCAATCACCGCTGGCTTGGCGGTATGCTCACCAACTTCTCCACCATCAAGCGCTCGATCTCAACGCTTAAAAAGATTGAGAAAATGGAGCTCGATGGAACCTTTGATTCCCTCACTAAGAAGGAAATCAGCTTGTTGACCAAGCAGAAGGAGAAGCTTGAGAAGAACCTGGGCGGCATCAAAGATATGAAGGACCTGCCCGGTGCACTGTTCATCATCGATACCAAGAAGGAAGCAATCGCCGTTGCCGAAGCAAAGCGCCTTGGCATCCCGATCATCGCTGTAGTCGATACCAACTGTGACCCCACTGACATCACCTACCCCATCCCGGGCAACGATGATGCAATCAGGGCAATCAGCCTCTTTGTTGAGATCATCGCCAACGCCGTTGTCGATGCTGATAACGAGGTAGGCATCCAGATCATCGAGACCCTCGGTGATGAGGATGAAGAACAGACTCCCGTCGTCGCAAAGGACGAAGAGGAGGAAGAAGAGATCGTCTTCTCAACTGATGATGAAGAGACCGACTACTCTGACTTCGAAGCTGTTGAAGAAGAGAAAGCTGAAGAGACCGAAGAGGCCGATGATGCTGACTCACTCGTAGACGAAGAGACCCTGTACAAAGATTAAGGAGCGATTATGGCGACAATTACCGCTGATGTAGTAAAAAGACTGCGCGAGCGCACTGGCGCAGGTATGATGGATTGTAAGAAAGCACTTGTTCAGGCAAACGGCGATTTTGATGCCGCCGAGCGCCTGCTCAAGGAGATGGGCTTGGCAGCTGTTGCCAAGCGCCAGGACCGCGCCACCGACAATGGCCGGGTCTTCGTCAAGGTCAAGGACGGCCGTGCTGTGCTCGTCGAGCTCTCCTGTGAGACCGACTTTGTTGCCGGCAACCAGCAGTTTATCGATCTTGGTGACAAGATTTGTGATGTCGCCCTGGAGAAGGGATACACCGAGCCCAACGATGAGCTCAACGCAATGGTCACCGACTTGATCACCATCATCAAGGAGAACATGGCCCTAAAGAGCCTGTGTGCCTATGAACTTGGTGAGAACGAATACGCAGCCTCCTATATTCATGGCAATGGCAGCCTCGCTGTCTTGGTCATGTTCAAGGCTGATGACGCTGCTCTCTTTGAGAAAGCAGAGGTCAAAGAGTTTGCCAACGATTGTGCCCTGCACGTCGCTGCATTCACTCCTAGCTACCTCGACACCGATAAGATCGATGCCGAATACATCGCTGAGCAAGAGAGCATCTTTGCTGCCCAAGCCGCGAAGATGGATAAGCCTGAGAAGGTCCAAGCAGGAATCGTCAAGGGCAGACTTGCTAAGCACCTTGCTGAAGTCGCCTTCTTGCAACAGCCGTTCGTCAAGGATGATTCGATGACCGTCGGCAAGAAGCTTGCTGAGGTCGCTAAGGCTGCCGGTGGAAAACTTGAAATCACCGACTTTGCCTTCTTGCGCGCAGGCCTAGCTTCCTGCAGCGTATGACCGTTTAACTGATATTGTTGCCGCTCACTCTGTGAGCGGCACTCGTCTTGTAGAGGAGATGCATATGCAAACCGTTTTGGAGACATGCGAAACCAAGATGCAGAAGAGCCTAGAGAGCCTAGGGCGTGAGTTTGATGGTCTACGCACTGGCCGCGCTTCCACCACGCTGCTTGAGAAGATCAAGGTCGAGTACTACGGTGCTGAGACCCCGATCAACCAGGTAGCGACGATCAGCATCCCCGAGGCACGCACAATTGTGATCCAGCCTTGGGACAAGAGTGTGCTCGCCGCCGTCGAGCGTGCCATCCTCAAAAGTGACCTGGGCCTGCCCCCGAATAACGACGGTAAGCTCATTCGCTTGAACTTCCCCCCGTTGAACGAGGAGAGGCGCAAGCAATTGGTCAAGGGAGCGAAGGCTACTGCCGAGCAGAGCCGCGTTGCCATTCGTAACATCCGCCGTGAAGCTATCGATGAGTTGAAGCGGATGCAGAAGGCCAGTGAGATCAGTGAGGATGAACTGAAGGATGGTGAGAATAGGGTTCAAAAGCTCACCGACTCGTTCGTTGAACAGATCAACTCCCTCTCCGATGAGAAGGAGAAGGAAATCATGGAGATCTAACATGCCTCAAGACTCCCCTGCCCCAATACACCTGGGCATCATCATGGATGGTAATGGCAGGTGGGCCAAGCGTCGTGCACTTCCGCGCACCGCTGGGCACATCGAAGGCTTGAAAGCCCTTAAGCGAGTGATCGTTGAAGCCATTGCGCAGGGGATCAAGGTGGTCACCTTCTACACCTTCTCCACTGAAAACTGGAAGAGAAGCGAGCAAGAGGTTGCCTACTTGATGCATCTGTTTGTCTCCAAGCTTCATGGCGAGCTTACCTTCTATAATCGCCATAAAATCCGCATCGTTGCCCGGGGTGATATCGCCGGCCTTCCTGCTCAAGTGCAGGATGCAATTGCTAAGACCGAAAAAGCCACTGAAGACAACGATGTGATTACCGCAGTAGTAGCTATCAACTACGGTGGGCGGGATGAGATCGCTCGGGCGGTGAATCGTATACAAGAGCGTCCTATCACCGAAGAGTTGATCACCCAAAATATGGACTTGCCTGATCTTCCGGCGGTCGATATGATAGTGAGAAGTGCAAATGAGAAGCGGTTGAGCAACTTTCTCTTGTGGGAGAGTGCCTATGCTGAGCTGGCTTTCTATGAAAAACTGTGGCCAGACTGGGGCGCTGAAGAGATTCAGCAGGTGTGCCAAGAGTATCGCCAGCGGGTCAGGAAGTTTGGAGGTGTTGAATGACATCGATGATAAAACGGGTCTTGACCACTTTCATTACGCTGCCCGTCCTCTTTTGTCTAATCTTTTTCTTGCCACACTACGGTTATTTAGCCCTCTCAATTCTGGCAGTTCTCACCACCATTGCAGCCGCTTCGGAGGTCCATGGACTCTTTGCGAAGGCTGAGGTGCACTTACCCAAAGCAGTTATCTTTCTTGTCGGTCTTATGCCGGTTGCCCAATGGCTTGTCAATGTAAGAGCCATGCCCCTTCCCCTCGTTGATATCGCCCTTATTGCACTGGCTCTTATCTTCTTCAGCGCTGAGATCATTGCAGGTAAAAAGGACTCTTTTGCCCGATCATTGCTGAGAATTGCTGCGATGGCGTTCATCATCATCTATCCAGGTCTTTTGATTACCTATATTCAGCGACTTACCGCTATGGTCGATGCCACGACCATCTTGCTGCTCTTCTTCATTCTTATCTTTGGTAACGACGTCTTTGCCTTTGTCTTTGGCATGTGGCTGGGAAAGAACAACCGCGGTGTGGTGGCGGTCAGTCCCAACAAATCCATTGCCGGATTCATCGGTGGCACGCTCAGCGCCATGGTACTGGGATTACTGTACACCATGTTTGTGGGAAATTTGGGCAGTTATATCTCCATTCCCGCTTCTCTTATCCTCAGTTTTGCCACTGCAACTGCTGCAAATATCGGAGACTTGATCGAAAGCGCTTTTAAGCGATCGGTCGATGTAAAGGATAGCGGACACCTCATCCCCGGCCGTGGAGGCCTCTTGGACTCCATTGACTCCATGCTTGTTGGTGCCCCGGTCTTTTATTTGATCCTCACCCTCCTATGAAACGCCTCCTGATCCTCGGATCCAGTGGCTCCATTGGCCAGACCGCTCTCACCGCGATCACCACAAAGCGTCTACCATTACGGGTAGTCGGCCTCTCTTCACACACTAATGAGAGCCAACTACTCAAAGATGCAATGAGTGTTGGCGCTGAAGCGGTCTGCCTCACTGGAGCGAACCTAGAGAGTAGAGAAGATCTGAAGACCTACTGTGGCCGCGACGGACTGTTAGCCATAATCGCCGAGTGCGAGGTCGATATCGTGCTCAATGCCATCAGTGGCTTTGCAGGCCTTGCCGCATCCCTGGCTGTACTGGAGGCCGGGTACGACCTCGCCCTTGCCAACAAAGAGTCGGTGGTCTGTGGTGCTCACCTTCTCTTCGATCGTGCTCGAACCAGCGGCAGCAAGATCATTCCCGTTGATAGTGAACATTCTGCCCTCAATGCACTCTTGAAAGGTCAGAGACGCGAAGATGTGCACTCTTTGATTCTTACTGCAAGCGGTGGCCCGTTCAAGAATCTTAAGCCTTCCCAATTTGAGCAGATTACCGCCTCCGATGCGCTGGACCACCCTACTTGGCAGATGGGTAAGAAGATTACCATCGATAGTGCAACTTTGGCCAATAAAGCCCTTGAAGTCATTGAGGCCTCCTATCTTTTTGATTTCCCCCATGACCGGATCGAGGTGGTAGTACACCCCCAATCGATCATCCACTCAATGATCCGCACCAATGATGGGGCACTCTATGCCCAACTCAGCCGCCCTGATATGAGCCTGGCGATTGTTGGGGCCCTGCTGGAGGGGCCCGTTGACCTGGTTAAACCCTTGAATTTTGCCGGCCTCTCCCTGACGTTTGAAGAGCCAAAGTGGGATCACTTCCCCCTCCTCGGAGCGGCTTTTGACATTCTAAGACGTAACGATAGCTCGGCCATCGCCTTCAATGCTGCCGATGAAGTAGCAGTCCAGGCATTCCTAGAAGGAAGTCTCTCCTACCCCCGGATGATCGAAGTTATCCTGACAACCCTCCAAGAGCGGTGGGACACCAAGGCTGAGGATTGGGCTGACGTCGTTGCAATCGACAAAGAGGCCCGTCGGTACGCACAAGGCTTACTATGAGCACCCTGCTTCCCCTCCTGATAAAGTATCTCATTGGCCTCATTGGTATCAGCTTGGTTGTTCTCATCCACGAAACTGGACACTTAGCCTTGGCCAAACTTTGCAACATCGATGTTGAAGTTTTCTCAGTAGGCATAGGGCCCAAAATCCTCTCTACGATGGTCGGAGAGACTGAGCTACGGTTAAGCCTCTTGCCCATCGGCGGATACTGTCGGCTCAAAGGCTCTGAGGATCTGAGCCGTGCCATTCGCTACAAGAGCCGCTCCTTCAATCACGTAGAGGATGGCTCTTACTTTGGCGCCCATCCCTTTGCCCGTATGGTGACCTACTTCGGGGGTGTTGCCTTCAACATACTCTTTGCCATTCTCTTATATGCCCTGCTGGCTACCTTACCGCTACCGATCCTCTCCACCGAAGCAAAAGTGGCGACCACCGACTCTTACCCAGCGCTCTTCGGAGAAAATGAAAGCCCCTCTCATGCTGGAGGAATTCGCAACGGGGATGTGATCACTGCCCTCTCTGGAACTACTATCTACGATTGGGAGGAGCTGGAAGCACGCCTTGGCGCCTCTAGCGGCCAAGAGGTCTTTACTGTATTACGGGACGGCCAGGAGTTGACCTTGCCTATCCAAGCACAGATCCGCGATGACGGGTCGGCACGCTGGGGACTTACAGTAATCCAGGACGCAGTGGTGGGCAGCATTCGTCCCTCCAGTGCTGAAGAGCGATCGGGATTAAAACGTGGAGACCGTATTGTAGCGGTGAATGACCTGCCTGTTGCCAATCATCTTGATCTCATCAGCGCCCTGCCCACTGGCGCCGGCCCAGTCACCTTGCAAGTCTTACGAGACGGGCAACTCTTCTCCATTACCTTCTACCCCGAAGTAGATGAGACAAACCGATCTGTCTATCAATTCAGCCTGCAGTCAGCACTCAGAAAAGGGTCAGGGCAGCGCTTCAGTCTCCTACTCGGTATTCGTCAGAGCCTGCGTATCGGACGCTTGACGATCAAATCCCTCTCAACCATCACCGCAGGTAATGTTCGTGAAATCCATGAGACGGTCACCGGTATCACCCGCTCTGCCCTCATCATCGGAGACATCGCCTCCTTGGGCTTTGAACAAAACCCGGTAGGAGGCCTTCACGCCCTCCTCTACCTGATGGGCATCGTCTCCATCTCCCTTGCCATCATGAATCTCTTTCCCCTACCAGCGTTTGACGGTGGGCAAATCATCATGGCAGCGTATGAGTGGATCAGCGGAAGGCCGATCAAGCCACGGGTATACCTGACCATGCAAGTCATCGGCTTGGTGATGGTCATCCTTTTCTTTGTCTTTTTGGGATTCAGTGATCTACTCTATGTGATTGGTCTCAAACGTTAGGGTTTGAGGCGGCGACGTACGGGCGGCTGAACTCCATCTCATCAAAGCGCACAATATTACTGATAAAGGCCAGTGAGAAGATTCCTTGCTCTCCGTTACGGTTCTTGGCCATGATGATCTTCGTCTCTTGGATGTTGTTTCGTCGTCGCTCTTCTTCATCATCGATACGGTTCTTACCTACATCACGGTGCAGTAAGATTACCACGTCAGCGTCCTGCTCGATCGATCCACTCTCTCGCAGATCAGCAAGCTTGGGTTCAACACCATCGGCTTGACGGCCGACCTGGCTGAGACAGACGATTGGGATATCCAGCTCACGGGCCAATTGCTTGAGGCTGCGGCTGATGATGGAGATCTGCTCGTGGCGAGGCACCCGGCTATCGGCCTCTGCCTCAATGAGGGTGATATAGTCGATGAAGATGATCTGCACATCGTGGTCGAGTTTCATCCGCCGAGCCTGGGCCCTGAGGTCCATGAGCTTCATGTTCGGTGTATCTTGGATAAAGAGTTCAGCATCATAGAGCACACTTGAGGAGTCTACGACCGCAATCATCTCATTGCCCTTCAAGGTGGCGTTACGAATTCGTTTGAAGTCTACCCGACTGTGGCTGGTCAACAGGCGCTCCATCAAGCTCGTGGCACTCATCTCCAGGGAGAAGAATCCAACGCGATAGCGCTTCTTGGTGACCATGTTCAAGGCGATAGAGAGAGCAAAGGCAGTCTTTCCGATCGACGGACGAGCTCCGACGATAACAAACTCCTGCTTCTTAAATCCTCCGGTAATCGAGTCCAGAGAGGCAAACCCGCTCTCCAGACCGTGTTTTACCCCACTGACCGACCGCTCTTCCAGATCCTTGATCACATGGCTGACCAACTCCTTCATGCTGAAGTAGTTTTCACTGCCGGCAGTGTCATTGGCAAGTTGGCTGAGGGCTTGTTCGCCCTCATCGATGATCTTCTGGATATCCTGGCTCTCATCCCAAGCACTATCGGTAAGCTTACTGGCAAAGAGTGAGAGCTTACGGCGTTGGCTCAGGGCCTTGAGAATCTTGGCGTAGTAGCCAGCGTTCGTGGTGGTGGGTACATCACCGGTAAGGCCGGCGATGTAGGCCAAACCACCACATCGCTCAACCAAACCTTTTTGTTTGAGGTACGCACTGAGGGTTATCAGATCGAGGGTTTCCCCACTCTCCTGACGGTACATCACAATGGCATCGAAAAGTTGCTGGTGGGCGACCTTGTAAAAATCATCCTTGCCCAGGTAGTCGGTGACTTCACCAAGAACCCGTTCATTGAGGAGAATCGCTCCAAGGACTGCGCGCTCCGCCTCTTCGTTTTGTGGGGGAATGCGGCCCAGTCGCTCCTTCGATGCCATCGCTGTTACTCCTCTACCGGCTCAGCAGCTTCTACCTCTTCGGCTTTCTCAGCGGCTTCTGCGGCTGCGGCGGCCTTTGCTGCGGCCTCTTCCTTTGCAGCAGCTTCGGCTGCGGCGCGGGCCTCTTCAGCCTTTTGAGCCTTGACCACTGACTCACTCTCAACGGTGAGGGTCAGTTCAGCAATCTCGTTCTCATAGAGGCGGACACGAATCGGGTAGGTGCCAACCATCTTGATCATATGGCTGGAGACCTCGATCTTCTTACGCTCAACGGTGTAGCCGAGCTTTGCAAGCTCCTCCTGCACCATGGCGTTGGTGACTGAACCGAAGAGTTTTCCACTCTCACCGGCGCTCATCACCATCTTGATCACCACCTGCTCAAGCTGCTCCTTCATTGAGGCACTGCTCTTGCGCTTCTCTTCCTTCCGCTTTTCAATAGCCGCTGCACGGCTGGCAAACATCGCGATGTTGCCCTTAGTATGCCGTACGGCAATTCCTCTCGGAAACAGGTAGTTGCGTGCATAGCCAGGCTTGACGACTACAACATCTCCCTCTTCTCCGAGATTGAGGACATCCTCATTCAGAATGACTTTCATATCTAAGACTCCTTACTCATAACTTCGATAGGTGAACCAATTCTCCGTCACTCCCAACAGTGGTAGGGCGAAGATGACCAATACATTCAGCCCAGGGACGACAAATGCCAACAAGAACAAAAAGGTAACCAGTTTGCTGATCTTCACTACGACGTTTCTCTTCAAGAGCAGATGGACGATGATCGCAACTCCTTGTACTGCATACAGGACTCCCAGTGAGAGTGCGATTTGCAGGGCAAGGGCCAGGGCCAAGTATCCAGCCTTAGCCATCAACAAGACCAACACAACGGTCCACGAGCCAAGGAAGGGCCAGAGCAGGTACTCAGGGATCTTCCAGCGTGAAACTGCAAGGGTGAAGGTCTCATCAAAGCGCCTGTTCCAACTAATTGCCAAAAAAGCGGTGAAGCCAACCAAGACCATACACATTGGGGCCAACATAGCCCCAGTGCTCATCACCGCACTTCGGTAGAGCCGCTGAAGGGCGACATCACTCATCGCCGACGATGAGTCAGGGCCGAAGAGATTGGTGAAGGTCTGTAAGAAGACTTCATCGATGCGATTCAAGACCGGCGATGGCCGACTAAACCACGCTACCATGACAAGTGAGGCAACAATCCCAAAGAGGGATGCGCTGATATATCGCTTGAAGAGAGGACGATCGGCGTAGGCGATCCAGACCGCCGACGCAATCAACAAAACTGTGGGGATATAGAGGCTGATCAAGAGCAGTACCCTGCCCTCGGCCGATGCCAAGGCTCCCCGTGCCTTAAAGAACTCTGTTACATAAATCGCCAGAGCCAATAGCCCCACCGGGGCAAGTGCTTCCTTGCGAGAGGAAAAACGTTGTTCGAGGACCAAGAGAGGAATCGTGAAGAGAACATTACCGATGATCAGGCGTGAGAGCGCAAAGCTCGCCGCGCTGAGCAGCAGCACTTCCTTCAGTTTTTTTGATTCCTTGAGGTCCATGAACGCCATCATTATTTCTTCTCGAAGGGCAAGTATGCAAGCACACGTGCTCGCTTGATCTCGGTGGTGACGGCCCGCTGGTGCTTAGCGCAGCAGCCGGTGATCCGGGCTGGGAGGATCTTGCCACGCTCGGTGACATAGCGCCTCAACAGGTCGGGGTTTTTATAGTCGGGGGTGGTGTCCTGGGTGCAGAATCGGCATACCTTCTTGCGGAAGGCCGGTCGTCTGCCACCGCCGCCTCTACGATCTGGGCGGTTGGGGCGGGACTCGTTTTCATTCATCACGGCATCTTTATCATCATCGTGCATTCGTTATTCTCCTAACTTAGAATGGGATTTGGTCATCATCAAACTGTTCAGGGCCGGGGATATCCATGGGGCTTGGAGCCTGAGGAGTTGGGGTACGGTCCTGATATTGACCTTGACCTCTGCTCTGACCTTGGTCAGACCAGCTACGTTGACCCCGTCCCTCTGATTGGGATTGGCCGGGGCTTGAGAGCAGCTGCAAAGAGTTTACGGCAATCTCGACCCGGCTGCGGTTCTGACCGTCCTGTTCCCACCGGTTCTGGCGCAACTCCCCGATAATGGAGACCTGCCTCCCTTTCTCCAGGTATTGGTTCAGGTTTTCAGCACTCTTTCCAAAGAGCACACAGTCAAAGAAGTTGGCCTCCTCTTCCCACCTGTTGTCAGCCGTCCTCTTTCTCCGGTTGACTGCGATGGAAAAACGACAAATTGCCATGCCTCCGGCGGAGTAGCGCAATTCGCTCTCCCTCGTCAGCCGGCCCACCAACGCTACCACGTTCAAGTCATTAGCCATGCTTTTGCTCCGTTTGTCTTAATTATTTGTCTGCTTTGTGGACAAACAAGAATTTCATGATGTTGTGATTGAGCCTGAATGCTTGCTCAAACTCAACGATTTTTGCAGGGTCGACAGCCAACTCAAAGTAGACATAGTGTCCCTTATCCTGCTTTTGAATCTCATAGGCTAAGAATTTTACGCCCATGTCATCCTGCTTGGTGATCTCGGCACCAGCGGCTGCAAGTGCGCCAGTCACTGCCTCGAGGCCGGCGTTCTTGCGTTCTTCGTCTGCTACGAAGATAACGGTGAACTCATAATTTCTCATGGTTCCTCCTTACGGACTTAATGATCCGCCCACAAGGGCGGATAAAGAGGTAGGTCTCACCCTACCATATTTATAAAGGGGTGGTCAACAAAACGACCGCCTTTCTCCAAACACAAAAAACCGTCATTGCTGACGGTCTTTTGCGTTGTGTAGAGGAAAGAGGCGAACTTATTTCTTGTTCTTGTGCCGATTCTTTCTCAATCTCTTTTTTCGCTTATGCGTGGCAATTTTATGCCGCTTACGCTTTCTTCCACAAGGCACTGTAGAGCTCCTTACCCACCCGTTATGATGGGTGATTTTTGTAATTACCGCTCTATTATGCTCATATGAGCGACTAGCGTCAAGGGGTAATCAGATTTGGTTGAGCAGCGCCTGGACCAAGTAAGAGACCAAAACCACTGCCACCGAGATGATAAACCCATGGGTCATAGGCTTGGTTGCTGAGCACGCCATAGCACGTGCATCGGTGGAAAGCCCTACTGCCCCCAGGGCCATGACCATGATGAATCGACCGCTTTTTGCAACCTGCGCCCCAAAGGCAGGGGGGATGAGGGAGAGGGAATTGAGCAACACTGCAGCCAAGAAGAGGATGATGAACCAGGGGAAGATCCGTTGTAGGGAAACTTGCTTTCTTTGTGAGCTCCGCCCATTGATCCAAGAGAAGAGAATGGCGATGGGGACAATGGAGAGCGTGCGCGCCAGCTTGACGATAATCGCAAAGGAGCCTGCCTCCTCACTGAAGGCATATCCGGCTGCCAATACCGATGAGGTGTCGTTGACCGCCGTTCCTGCCCACAGGCCATAGCCGATATCACTCATTGCAAGAGCGCGGCCCATCAGAGGAAAGAGGATGACCATCGCTACATCGAAGATGAAGGTCGCCGATAAAGCCCAAGCAATTGCCTCTTCATCACCGTCGATGACCGGAGCAAGGGCTGCAATTGCCGAAGCGCCGCAAATTCCCGTGCCCGCTGATATGAGGGCGCTTTGCCGCCAATCCAGACCAAGAATCTTGCCAAGCAGGTAGCCACCCCCGAAAGCGGTAACCAGGGTAAAGAGCATGACAATCGCAGAGAAGGAGCCGATGGAGAGCACTTGGGTAAGGTTGAGGGTAAAGCCCATCCCAATGATGGCAAAGCGTAGCAGTTTCTTTGCCGTAAAACCAATCCCTTCTTGAAAGAATGCAAATTGCTTTGCCACCGGATGAAGACATATGCCGATCAACAAAGCCCAAACCGAGGGTCCGACTAATGAGAGCAGACCCAGAGAGCCAAGACCTTGGGCAACAGCCGCTATAAGGGCTGTGAGTATAATACCAGGTATCAAGACCATAATTCGTTGTTTCATGACCTGAGGCTACCAATTTATAAACATTATTACAAATTATATAATTTTATGTTATCATCATATTTACTTATGTATACAACACTCCTTGATACCAAGGCTCGAGCCTTCCTCGCCGTTTGGGAATACCGTTCCTTCACCAAGGCCGCAGAAG
>Ga0265293_10003310_pt1 | contig 30098 bp, 32 predicted proteins | sample Munlanlewell138R_FD_192505 | JGI IMG/M metagenome (GOLD analysis project Ga0265293, IMG submission 192505) | Leachate microbial communities from a municipal landfill in Southern Ontario, Canada - Leachate well 138R | ecosystem: Engineered > Solid waste > Landfill > Unclassified | place: Canada... | reverse complement strand
TACTTGGATTCATTTTGGAGCAGGTAATATATTCAGGGCCCTGATGGCTAATGCTCAGCAAGAGCTCCTGAATAGGGGTATAAGTAATAAGGGGATTGTGGTGGTAGGTGGAGAGAGTATAGATACCATCTATCGAGCCCATGATAATCTTACAGTTTTGGTGACCTTAAAATCAGATGGCTCCATTGAAAAGACAGTAATAGGTAGCATTGCAGAGTCACTTATCCTGGATATAGAAAGGGAAATTGATTGGAATAGGTTAAAAGAAATTTTTGCTAGTCCTAGTCTACAAATGGTTAGCTTTACCATAACGGAAAAAGGCTACAGCTTAAAGGACAGCAGGGGTGAGTTTCTAGCAGATGTAATTGAGGATTTTAAAAAGGGACCACAGTCGCCAAAAAGCTATATTGGGAAAATTGTATCTCTTCTCTATGAAAGATATTTATATGGAAAGAAACCAGTTGCTATGGTAAGTATGGATAATATGTCGGAAAATGGAGCTAAACTATATGCCTCTGTCCGCACAATTACAAGGGCATGGGTGTCGAAGACTTTTGTGGACAGGGAATTTGAGGCCTATATTGATAATCCAGATCTGGTGTCCTTTCCCTCGACCATGATAGATAAAATAACACCAAGCCCAAATCCAAGGGTAAGGGCTATGTTGAGAGAGGTTGGATTTGAGGATGTGGAAGATGTAATTACATCAAGGGGTAGTTTTGTTTCTCCTTTTGTAAATGCGGAAGAATTGGAATATCTTGTTATTGAAGATGTATTTCCCAACGGGAGACCAGAGTTAGAAAAAGGTGGAATAATATTTACTGACAGAGAAACGGTAGCTAAGGTAGAGAAAATGAAAGTTAGCACCTGTCTCAATCCCCTTCATACTAGCCTGGCCATCTTTGGCTGTTTACTAGGCTACAATTTAATATCTGAGGAGATGAAAGATCCAGAATTGAGGACTCTTGTAGAAAAAATAGGTTATGAAGAAGGATTCCCAGTAGTAGTAGATCCAGGTATTATTGACCCAAAATTGTTTATTGACCAGGTAATCCAAATTAGATTTCCAAACCCCTTTGTGCCTGATACTCCACAGAGAATAGCAACAGATACATCTCAAAAGCTTGGTGTTAGATTTGGTGAGACTATCAAGTCCTATGTCGCAAGGAATGATTTAAATGTAAGGGATTTAGTATTTATCCCTCTGGTAATAGCCGGATGGTGTAGGTATTTGCTTGGCGTAGATGACGAGGGCAATACAATGGAAATAAGCCCCGATCCCCTATTGGAAGAACTATTGCCCCATTTTTCCGATATTTCTCTAGGAGATAAGGGACCCTTTGAGAAAGAACTAGGACCAATATTGTCCAATAGGCATATTTTTGGCTTGGATCTTTACCAGATTGGATTGGGTAAAACCGTAGAGAACTTTTTTGCTGAACTTGTTTCAGGTAAAGGAGCAGTTAGAAAGACCCTAAAAAAATATCTTTATTGATACTTGAATGGAATATATAAATGTGGTAGCATTATTTTGAAATCAATAGATATTACTATAACTTATCCCTAATCATTTTAGATTAGGGATATTGATTTTCAAAATATAATTGAAAAGAGGGGAAAGTATGGCGAATATCATGGTGCAAGGTACTACGTCTTCAGCGGGTAAAAGTTTGATGTGCACAGGCCTATGCCGTTTGTTCAAGGAGGAAGGATATAGGGTGTATCCATTCAAGTCTCAAAATATGTCAACAAAGTTTTATTTGACAGCAGAAGGTAAAAAGATAAGTAGTGCTCAAGCCTTACAGGCAATAGCAGCGGGTGTCAAACCCCACCCCAGTATGAATCCGATACTTTTGATACCAAAATCAGATATGGGTTCTATGGTATATATAATGGGGGAGGAAATGGAGCATATGGAGGCAGTAGAATACTTTAAGTTTAAGGTTGATCTAAAACCCATGATTGAAAAAATCTATAAAGAAGTAGAAAGTGAAAATGACATTGTAGTCATAGAAGGAGCTGGAAGTCCAGCAGAAATCAACCTAAGGGAAAATGACCTTGTAAATATGGGCATGGCAGAGATGGCAAATGCTCCCGTACTTTTGATTGCAGATATAGATAGAGGAGGAGTCTTTGCATCCCTGTATGGGACTGTGATGTTATTGGAGAAGGAAGAGAGAAGTAGGATAAAGGGCCTTATTATAAACAAGTTTAGGGGGGATAAAAGCTTATTAGATTCGGGAATAAGAATGATTGAAGATTTACTAAAGATACCTGTAATTGGAACTATCCCCTTTGTCCAATTAGAGTTGGAGGATGAGGATAGTTTAGTTGATAAAGATAGGAGATACAAAGCCCCTAAGCAAAGTCAAGCAGATATTAACAAGGAAATAGATAAGTTAGTTAGGGTCCTAAGAGACAATCTAGACCTTGAGTATTTATACAGGATAATAGGTTTAAAGGAGATAGATGGTTAATTTAGTATGATTGAGGGATTAGGTGATTAGGATGGTATTCAATATATTAATAGCTGTAGGATTGGACTTCCTGATAGGCGACCCCCATGGTTTTCCCCATCCAGTTAAGCTAATGGGGAACATAATCAACTTGGAGGATAGATTAGTAAGAAGGATATTTAAGGGTGGAAAAGGATTAAAACTAGCAGGATTAATTATAGTATTAACTAATATTTTTCTTGGATTTTTCATTCCCTACTTGATACTTAGATTTCTTAGGGCCTATAAGGTTTTATACAATACCCTGGAAGTTTACTTAATCTATACGTGTATTGCTGCGAAGTCTTTAGATGTAGAAACTACAAAAGTTTACAAGGCCTTTGATTTGGGATTAGATGAAGCTAGGGTAAAGCTTTCATATATAGTGGGAAGAGAAACCCATAGTTTGAATGAAATGGAGATTGTAAAGGGAGCTGTAGAAACTGTTTCTGAAAACACATCTGATGGAGTTATAGCTCCACTGTTTTATATATTCTTGTTTGGTTTACCGGGGGGACTTGCCTACAAATTTATAAATACTATGGATTCAATGCTTGGATATATGAATGACAAATATATCGACCTGGGATATTTCCCAGCTAGGCTAGACGATATTGCAAATTACCTTCCTGCTAGATTGACTGGGTTTTTGATGATTGTGAGTTCTTTCGGTAGATTTGATATATCACCTGGTCTAAAGATAATGATTAGGGATAGAAAAAATCATAAGAGTCCGAATTCTGCATATCCTGAAAGTGCAGTAGCAGGATTATTGGGTGTGGAATTAGGTGGTGGTAATTATTATCACGGTATATATGTCCATAAGCCTACAATAGGTGATAATTTAAATTCCTTGAATAAGAGCCACATTCAAAATGCCATTGAAATTATGTACAGAAGTGAAATGCTTTTTTTAGCCCTAGCTACCACTGTATCATTAGTTTTGTCTTAGAAGGAAAATATTCATGCAAAAAACCCTTGTATTGAATTTTGCAATATGATAATATAATAATGAAAATTAAATAAATACTGTAGGTTCCTTCATAGGAATAATAGGGAAATGGGTGAAAGTCCCATACAGCCCCCGCTACTGTAAGTGATGATGAAATCGGCCTATGCCACTGGATATATATCTGGGAAGGCGCTGAAAGTAAAGGGATTCACGAGTCAGGAGACCTGCCTAATAGTATTAAACAAGCAACCTTCGGAGGGAAGGGGAGGCTAATTTATTTTGCTATTTGATGCAAATAATAAATCCCTAATCTTTGATTGGGGACTTTTTTATTCCCTCAAAATAAAAAAATGGAGGAGAAGGATGAGAATTAAAAAGTTTTTATTATTTATTTTATCATTATCTTTGGTAGGTGGATTTTCAACAGGCTGCAAGGATAAGGCAGATGAGGTTGCAGAATTTATGGATGAACCGGTAAAAGTAAGTGACTTAGTTTCTGATGAATATGGAATAAGTATAGACGAAGATTCAGTTACATTTGTAGACGGTAGGGGTGAGGAAGTAAGGATAGGTAAAAAGCCTGAAAGAGCCATAGTATTATTTGCATCCTTTGTGGATATTTGGATGAGAAATGGTGGAGATATGGTTGGCATGGTTGAGCCCTCTAATGAATATTATATGCCAGGGACCGAGCATATTGAGACCTTGGGGAAACAGGGTTCTATAAGTTTGGAAAAGGTGATATCTCTAGAACCAGATCTGGTGGTATTAAGCTATAATACTGGTTCACATTTAGATTTAATTCCAGCATTAGAGGAAAACCATATTCCTGTAATGGCATTAGATTACCAGTTTAAGGAAGACTATTTCAAAATATCGAAGGTTTTTGCTACAATTAATGATCGTATGGAGCTATATGAAAAAGATGCACAAATGGTAAAAGAAGAGACAGAAAAGATAATGAGCAGGGTCCCAAAAAACAAAGAGTCTAAAGTGCTTATCATAATGGCAACTAAAAATGCTATAGGTGCCATCAATTCAGATACGACAATTGGGGAAATGTTTAAAGATTTGGGGGCAATTAATATTGCCGATGGCTCTAATGAAAAGCTCAGCGAAAAGAATTTTAGCCTAGAAAAGATACTAGAAGAAGATCCAGACTTTATTTTTGTACAGGCCATGGGTTCAGATATGGAAGCTATTGAAGAGAGGATAAGAAACGATGCGCAGTCTAACCCCGCATGGAGTTCTTTAAAAGCAATTAGGAACGGAAACTATATAGTTTTGGATAAGGATTTATACACTTATAAGGCAAATCATAGATATGCTGAGGCATATGAAAACTTAGCGAAAATATTGTATCCAGAGGTTTTTAATTAAATGAAAAGAAACATGATAATAATTGGTTTGGTGATTTTTTCGATAGTCGGATTTTTTATTAGCGTAGGAGTAGGGGCAGTTAAAATAAGCCCCAAGGACATTATAAGATCAATATTATATGGAAAAGATACTGTGAATTATCAAATAATATGGAATGTTAGGATACCTAGAACTATAGTAGCGGCTTTGGTAGGTATATCCCTGTCCTTATCGGGTGCAATACTTCAAGGAATAATGAGAAATCCCCTAGCTGGGCCCAATATAATAGGTGTTTCCTCCGGGGGAGGTTTCTTTGCTTTTATTATTTTAATTGTCTTCCCCCACTATTATTATTTGGTGCCAATAGGGGCATTCCTAGGTGCTTTGATAGCCACCCTATTTATCTATTCCTTAGCATGGAAGGAGGGAGTCCTGCCTACTAGGCTAGTATTGGCAGGTGTTGCCGTCTCGTCTCTTTTTAGTGCTGGTAGCAATGGATTGATGATCTTTCATCCAGATAGGGTACAAGGGGTAATTAATTTTATGGTGGGAGGATTATCTGCTATCACTTGGAATGACGTGAGGATGATATTTCCATATACGTTAATGGGAATAATAGCTATATTATTTCTACCAAACAAATTAAATATACTTATGTTAGGAGATGAGGTATCCACTGGACTAGGTTTAAAGGTAGAAAAGACAAGATTCATCTTTATTATAATTTCATCTCTATTAGCAGGTTCAGCAGTATCTGTAGTAGGACTATTGGGATTTGTAGGGTTAATAGTTCCTCATATGGTTAGATTATTTATCGGTTCAGATTATAGATACCTTTTTCCAGGAACTATATTTTTCGGCGCCTCTCTGGTTATGATATGTGACACCCTATCTAGAACTTTGTTTGCACCTGCAGAGATACCTGTGGGAATTATTATGTCAGCACTTGGAGCACCATTTTTTCTTTATTTACTTAGGAAGAAGGAGGGGATATAGCGTGGCTGTAGAAACCAAGAAACTGGAGGTCAAATATGGAGATAAGCTAATACTAAAGGGTGCTGACTTTAAGGCAGAGGATGGTCAGGTAGTTACCATAATTGGCCCCAATGGTTCGGGAAAAACTACATTAATTAAGGCCCTATCAAGGTATATAAAAGCTCATTCAGGAAGTATATACCTCAGGGGAAGGGATATATACTCTATTTCAACAAAGGAAATTGCCAGGGAAATGGCTATACTGCCTCAGGTTAAACATGTATCCGCAGATATTACCATAGAGGCATTAGTAGCCTATGGTCGGTATCCTCATCTAAGATTTGGCCAAAGGATGGGAAGGAAAGATAGGAAAATAGTAGATTGGGCTATTGAAAAAACCGGACTAAGAGAATTAAGGGGTAGGTATATAGGACAGCTTTCTGGAGGCGAAAGCCAAAGGGCCTGGATTGCTATGGCTTTGGCCCAAAAACCTAAGATACTAGTTTTAGATGAACCTACGACATATTTAGATATATCCTTTCAACTAGAAGTCCTTGAATTAGTGAGGGAACTAAATTTATCCCTAGGTATTACTGTAATAATGGTATTACACGATTTAAACCAGGCTGCTAGATATTCAGATAGGATCTATGTATTGAAAGATGGGGATATTAGACAATTCGGAAGCCCCCATAAGATTATAAGGGAAAAGATGTTGAAGGATGTATTTAGAATAAAATCACACATTTATCAGGACAAGGTAAATGGATGCCCATATTTCATAGCACACAAGATTATATAAGGAAGGTGATGTAATGGAGCACGGAGGAGATCTAATATCTTATGAAAAATGTTATAGGGGTGAACTAATAGACTATAGCAGTAATATAAATCCCCTTGGGCCACCCAGTGGATTAAAGGACATACTAATGAGTAGCTTTGATAGTTTACAAGTTTATCCAGATATAAAATATAGGGAGTTGAAAGCCTCATTATCAAACTATCTAAAATGTCAAGTGGAAAACACCATAGTTGGCAATGGAGCGGTGGAACTAATAGATAATTTTACGGCCTTGGCAAATAGGGTTCTAGTATATATTCCATCCTTTTCTGAATACGAAAAAAGAGCCCTTATCCACGGAAAGGAAGTGATTCGGATACCATATAATTCTGACTATGGCATAGACACTAGGGATCTAAAGGGTATAATTGAAAAAGGCGATATGCTGATACTAGGTAATCCCAATAACCCTACTGGTCTCAGAATAGATAAAACGGAGCTATTGATAATCTACAATTTGATAATTAAATCAGAGGCATACTTATTGCTAGATGAGGCCTTTTTTGAATTTTGCCCCGAGGACTACGACAGTATAGAATTGTTTAGGCAGTATAATTATGAAGGCCTTGGGATTATTAGGGCTGCTACTAAGTTCTTTGCCCTACCTGGCATTAGACTTGGATATGGTTGTACATCGAGGTTCTTAGCAAGAGAGATATCTGAAGTTCAGTTACCCTGGAGTATAAACTCCTTTGCAGAATCTGCAGGAAAATATATATTTAATGATGAGGAATATATCAGGGAAAGTAAGGACTATATAGACAGGGAAAGAAAATACATATTTAGAGAGCTATCAAAACTATCTAGTTTTAAGGCGTTTTATACAGAAGCTAACTATACCCTGATTAAACTATTGGATTTAGATGAAGAATATGTATTTGATTTTTTCCTCCAAAGAGGAATCGTGATTAGGAAGTGCTCCAGCTTCCCGGGGCTGGACAATACCTATATCAGAGTGGCTATAAAATCCAGGGAGGACAATAAAAGGCTTATAGAAATCTTTAATGAATTGGAGATAGTAGTATGAAATCCATACTGATTACAGGTCCTTCGAGTAACTCAGGCAAAACTACTATTACCCTGGCCCTTACCAGAGCCATATCCAATAGAGGATATAAAATATCAGCCTTTAAAGCAGGTCCAGACTTCATCGATTTAAGATACTTGGAAATGGCCTCAGGAAAGCAGGCTGGTAATCTAGATATACACCTTATGGGAATAGATGGGGTAAGGACCTCTCTATCTATGAATTATGGTGAATATGGAATAGTAGAGGGGGCCATGGGCTACTTTGATGGTATATATAATGGTTTTGAAAATTCCAGCTATCATATATCTAATGAATTAGATATCCCCACAATTCTAGTATATAGACCCAAGGGAGAAATGTTTTCTGTCATACCCAAGATAAAGGGAATGGTTGACTTCTCAGGATCTAAGATAAAGGGAATTATTTTAAATGAAGTAAATGAAAGAATCTACCGTCTATTAAGGGAGAAGATAGAAGAATATATAGGTGTGGAGGTATTAGGCTATCTGCCCAAGGATAAGAAATTGGAACTGGAAAGCAGATACCTAGGACTTGTATGGCCTGACAATAGGAAGGATAGCCAGGACTTCATATCTAGGGCTGCAAATATTGCAGAGAAAACTCTATCCATAGATAGGATTTTGGGACTAGCCAATGAAATTCAGGTAGAGGACTATAAACATGAAGGGAAAAGAAATATAAAGGTTGCCATAGCCCGTGATGGGGCCTTCAATTTTTATTATAGAGAGAATCTAAAGCTATTAGAAAATACATGTAAGGTAGAATATTTTTCTCCCATTAAAGACAAGGAAGTACCAAGTGCGGATCTTATCTATCTTGGTGGGGGATATCCTGAGCTCTTCAAGGAGGAACTGACAGCCAATAAGGACATGATAAGGTCAATCAGGGAGAAGGCAGAAGAAGGCGTATTTATTCTTGCAGAGGCAGGTGGATTTATGTACCTGGTATCCTCCATAGAAGGACATGCCATGTGCAATATTTTTAAGGGTCATAGTCGGATGACGAATAGACTGCAAAGATTTGGATATGTAGATATGGAACTAAGGGAAGACACAATACTTGGGAAAAAAGGAGATATAATTAAGGGACATGAATATCACCAATCTACCATAGATATAGACCATAAGCCCCTATTTAACATTTCCAAGCCAAAAGATATTAGTAGAAGATGGCTATGTGGATATAGCTTCAAGAACGTCTTAGCATATTATCAGCACATTAATTTCCTTGGAAATAGGAAGACTTTTAATCATTTATTAGACAGTATAGAAAACAAAAGAAAGAGGGATAAAATTGTATATTAAAAATCCAATAGAAATAGAAAATAGGAGTATGGATATCATAGACCAGGTTATGAGTGATACCAGTTTTACAGAAGAGGAAATGATGGTAGCTAAAAGAATGGTACACACAACTGGAGACTTTGATTACAGAAATATAATAGAGTTTAGAAATGACTTCTTGGGGCAAGCAAAAAAAGCTATTAGAGAAGGTAAAACCATATTTACAGATACTAAGATGGCTTTTACGGGGATAAATAAAACTGCCCTAGCAAAGGCAAACTGCGAATTGAAATGCTATATAGATGATGAAAGAGTATTTAAATTATCTAAGAAACTTGCTACTACAAGGTCAGCCTGTGCAGTAGATCTGGCAGTTATGGACGGAGTTGATATATTTGTGATAGGAAATGCACCTACTGCATTATTTAGGGTGCTAGAGTTGTATAAAGAAGGCAAAGTTAAGCCTAGATTTATAGTAGGGGTACCAGTAGGCTTTGTTGGTGCCGCAGAATCAAAGGAATATCTAAGGGAATTCAACATACCATCTATATCAACACTAGGCAATAAGGGAGGAAGCAATGTAGCCGCTTCTATAATCAATGCCATTTTATATATGATGGTTGGCAGATAGGGGGCTATTTATTGTCTGGTCTTGATTTATACGTAATTAAGGATGGAAAGAACCTAAGATGTGGATATACTACAGGGAGCTGTGCCACAGCTGCTGCCAAAGCTTCTGCGCTTATGCTGGAAACAGGGAAGATAATAAGTTATGTAGAAATAGATACACCAGCGGGTATCAGGCTAAAATTACAGGTAAATAATCCCCAGATTACAGAAGAGGCCGCTAGCTGCTCCATAATCAAGGATGCAGGAGACGATCCCGACAATACAGATGGCATAGAAATATATGCCAGGGTGGTCAAAAGAAAGGATAGGAAAATCAATATAGATGGTGGTCAAGGCATTGGAAGGATAAGGAGGAAGGGATTATTTGGAAAACCTGGAGATGCGGCTATAAACCCTGTACCAAGGAAAATGATTGAAAAAGAAGTCAGGGAAGTAAAGGACAGTGGCTATGATATTCTGATCTTTGCACCCCGGGGTGAGGAAATAGGAAGGAAAACATTTAACAAGAATATTGGAATTGAGGGTGGTATATCCATCATTGGGACAAAGGGCATAGTATATCCAATGAGTGAGGATGCCTTTTTAAAGACCATATATATGGAAATGGATATGATAGCCAATGGACCGGGAAAGGAACATATTATTTTAGTGCCAGGAAACTATGGAGAAAAGCAGGCTGATGAACTAAAGATAGATGGGCCAAGGGTAAGGATATCCAATTTTTTAGGGGATAGCCTCCTATATGCCTACAACAAGGGCTTTAAGTCCATAAGCCTAATAGGTCATATTGGAAAGTTTGCAAAGCTATCCATAGGGGTTTTCAATACCCATAGCAAGGTATGCGATGGAAGAATGGAAGCTTTTGTATACTACCTATCTTTAATGGGGGCACCCATGGACCTACTAAATAAGGTTAATAACTGTGTAACAGCAGAAGAAGGATTAAACACCTCTATTGAAGCAGGATATGGACAGGTGGTCAAACATATGGAAAAGGGCGGAGAAGAAAGAATTAGAAGATATTTAAAGAATGAGGATTATAAGGTTAGAGTAATTATATATTTCATGGAAAGGGGGGTGGATATATGTTAGTTGTAGGAGGAATAGGACCGGGAAATCCCAAGTATCTAACTATAGATATGAGGATCAGAATAGAGGAAGGGAAATATATCCTTGCTTTTGGAAGGGTAGCAGCTTCCCTAAGGGAGATCAGGGATGATATTGTCCAGGTAAATAAGGTAGAAGAAATACTGAACTATATAGCCCCGGATAGGGAGACCCTGTTACTAGCATCAGGGGACCCGAATTTCTATGGGATAGTAGATTTTTTAAAAGCTAAGGGTCTAACTATTAGGGAAGTAATACCTGGACTGTCTTCTTTCCAGTATATGATGAGCAAGCTTCAAAAATCCTGGCAACATGCCTTCTTTTTGTCCCTACATGGCAGAGAGGAAAGTCTAGAAGACATTGGATTCCACCAGCTTTCAATACTCTTAGCAGACAAAGACAATACAGCAGGTAAAATATCCAATGACCTATATAAACTAGGGATAAGGGGAAAAGTCTACGCAGGATTTAACCTATCATATGAAGATGAAAAGATAATAGTAAAAAATATTGGTGAGAAAATCCAAACACTTTCTTCACTGGGGGTAGTAGTGGTGGAAAATGAAATGGATTAGGGATTAATTATCTATTCGTGGAAATATTCCCATGACAAAGTTCAATATTAGAATCCTTACCCTAGGCTATTTGGCCATAGATGAAGGAGATAAACTTTTAGATTTAGGAGCAGGAACAGGGTCTATATCACAGAAGCTGCCCTCCATGGGGCTGAGGTTTGTGCCATTGAAAAGAAGAAGGAGGGTATTAGACTTATAAGGGCAAATAGTGAAAAGCTTGGGGTGGATTTAACTATCATAAATGGACAGGCACCGAAGGATTTGCCAGATGTAAAGTTTGATAAATGCTTTATAGGTGGTTCCGGTGGCAAATTAGAAGAGATATTTGACTATTTGGAAAAGGCACTAGTAGAGAAAGGCATAGTAATGGGAAATTTTATTAAATTAGGGAATCTAAATAAATTTATGGTTCTTCTAAAGCATTATAATTATATGGATGTGGAAGTTAACCTTATCCAGGCATCTACCATGGATAGGATTGGGCTTCTCAAAGGACAAAATCCAATTTTTTTAGTAAAAGGAGTGAAGGCAAATGGTTAGTTTTATGGGAGCAAGTCCTAGATGTGTGGATTTGATTACAATAGAAGATAGAGGGCTCCTAAAGGAGGTTGATTTAGTCGTAAATGCAGGGTCCTTGGTGTCTAAGGAGCACCTGGAATTTTGCGGGGAAGGGATTGAATTTTATAATTCAGCCTCTATGACTTTGGGGGAAGTCATAAAGAAAAGGGTTGAGAATGTAGCTGAAGACTTTATAATGGTTATGCATAACCCTAGTTATAAGGGCGGAAAAGATTATTTGAAGAATATAGTAAATAGAATTTTAAAGTATAAAAGAGGAAAAACCTCAGTAGATATAGTTAAAAACTCAGGAAGACCCAGTACTGAATTAAATATCACCACCTTAGATAGTATCGATTATGAAATTGTAGATATGCTAATAGGCTCAATTATCGGGAATACAAACTCCTATATAAAGGATGAGAAAACAATCACACTTTGGGGATATAACATAAAATGATTTGGATAATAGGTGGTACCAGTGAAGGAAGGGAAATAGTAGATAAGATCAGGGATTTAGAGGATTATCTTGTGACCATAGCTACAGATGAGGGAAAAGAGTTTTTAAATAGTGAAAGGGTATTTATAGGCAGAATGGACTACGATGCTATGATGAGATTCGGGAAGGCTAATAGTGTTAAACTAATCGTTGATCTAAGCCACCCATATGCAAAAATAGTATCGGAAAATGCTAGGACAGTGGCAAGAAATTTAAAAATAAAGTATATTAGATATGTAAGAGAAAATACAGAATTTACACCAAATACCATTTATCTTAGAAACTATGAGGAAGCCTATAAGTATTTGTCCAAGGTATCAGGCACAGTCTTTTTCACCACTGGCTCCAAGAATATTGGAGACTTTGAAAAAATAAAGGGCAGTAACAGATTTATTTACAGGATAATTCCAGCTATGGAAAGTATGAAAATATGTAAAAAGCATGGTATATCTATGAAGAATATAATAGCAGTTTTAGGGCCCTTTTCAAAAGAATATAACAGGGCTATGTTTAAGGAATATAATCCAAAATATTGTGTTATGAAAGATAGTGGAAAAAAGGGAGGAACATTAGAGAAAGTATTGGCTTGTGAGGACCTAGCCATAATTCCAATAATTATAGGTAGGGAGGCAGAGAAAGGAATAATAGATTTAGATTTAGTGGAAAGGCTCATAAGAAGAGTATCGAAAGGTGGTGGAGTAGGTGGAGAATTCATATAGATTTTTTAGAAATACGGATTGCCAGTATTTTCCCTGTCACAAGGTGGAGAACACTAGAGAATTTAATTGCATGTTTTGCTATTGTCCCTTATACTTATTAGAAGACTGCGGTGGCAATTATCAAGTGAACAATGGAGTTAAGGATTGTTCAAATTGCCTTATACCACATAGGCCAAAGGGCTATGACTATATAGTTAATAAATTAATTGAAGTTAATAACTCGAAGAGAGAAAAATAAATGAAAGAGGTACAATCAGATGAAATTAATCAAAAAAACACTAGAGGGAATAGGGGCACCAAACCTTAAGGCAATGGACCTAACAAGGGAGAAATGGGACAAGATGCTCAAGCCCTTGGGAAGCCTTGGAAAGCTGGAAGAGGTGACCATAAAAATTGCAGGTATCATGGGAAAGAGTCATAATAGAATAGATAAAAAAGCAATAGTTGTCATGTCCAGCGACAATGGAGTGGTAGAAGAAGGGGTTAGTGCTGCCCCACAATTTTTCACAAGGGTATTGACGGAAAGCATGCCCAAGGGCATCACTGGTGTGGCTACCTTGGGGAAGTTTACCAATACTGATATTATCACAGTCGATCTGGGGGTAATAGGGGAAATAGAGGATCCTAGAGTAATTAATAGAAAAATCTCTCATGGTACAAGGAATTTTACTAAGGGGCCTGCCATGACCTATGAACAGGCAGTTAAATCTATAGAAATTGGCATAGAATTGGGGGACAGACTCTATGGGGAGGGCTATGATATATTGGGAACAGGGGAGATAGGCATAGGAAATACTACTAGCTCAGCCGCTGTACTGTCAGTTTTGGCAAATCTAGAGGTGGATATTACCTGTGGGAAGGGGGCAGGATTAACCGAAGAGCAGTATATAAACAAAAAAAGTGTTATAATAAAAGGAATAGAAACAAATAAGCCCAATAGGGAGGACCCCATAGATGTAATATCAAAGCTGGGGGGATACGATATAGGTGGTATGTGCGGCTTATTTTTATCTGCAGCTAAGAATAAGAGGCCCATAGTAGCTGATGGATTTATATCTACAGTGGCGGCCCTCTGTGCTGTGAAGCTAAGTCCTCTGGTCAAAGAATATATAATAGCCTCCCACCTATCAGCAGAACCAGGAGCTATTCAAGTAATGGAGGAACTGGGCTTGAGCCCAATGCTAAACCTAGACATGAGACTAGGAGAAGGTTCGGGTTGTCCCCTAGCCTTTCAAATAATTGAAGCAGGGCTATATAGTTTGGAAAATATGGCTACTTTTGAGGAAGTCGCCTTAAGCGATGAAACATTGGTAGATATTCGAAAGGAATAGGTCGTGATGAGATGATTACATTGATTACAGGTGGTGCCAGATCGGGAAAGAGTAGCTATGCAGAAAGCCTATATAAGGACAAGAAGGATGTGGTATATATGGCAACATCCAAGGTCTTAGATGATGAAATGGCCGAAAGGGTAAAACTTCACCAGAGCTCGAGGCCCAGGGAGTGGAGAACCTATGAGGGGAATTATGACTTGCAGGAGGCCCTAGGAGATGAGGGTAACTATTTGCTGGACTGTATTACAGTTCTTACATCAAACATAATGTACGATATATCCAAGGATTTAGATTATATAGGCTATGAAGTGCAGGAGAGGATAGAAAACACAGTGGTTACTGAGTTGGAAAATCTAATAAATTCGGTCAATGAAAGGGCCTACAATCTAATTCTAGTTACCAATGAAGTGGGATATTCCATAGTGCCTGAGCATCATATTTCCAGGGTATTCAGGGACATACAGGGAAGGGTAAACCAGAGAATAGCTGCCTTGGCAGATGAGGTTTATTTGGTATGCTGTGGTATACCGGTGACTATTAAATGATAAGGGGTCTCATACTTTCATTTCAGTTTTTCTCTCGCATTCCCATTAATAAGCCCATAGAATTTCAAGAGAAGAATATCCGCTATAGTGTATTCTTCATGCCCCTAGTGGGGGCCCTCATAGGCCTTGCAGGCGGAGTAATTAACCATATATTTTATCCCTATAATGAACTAATGGCATCCTTTCTGACCCTTTTGACAGTAATTGCCCTAACGGGGGGCCTCCACCTAGATGGTCTATCAGATACCATAGATGGATTTATGTCGGGAAGGGACAGGGAAAGAACACTGGAGATTATGAAGGATAGCAGGATAGGTGCCTTTGCTGCAATGGGGCTGGTCTTGTCCATATTGTTTAAGTTTATATTGATATACAGTATTTCAGATATTTTACTGCCCCTAATTCTGTCCCTAGCCAATAGCAGATTGGTGGTGAGCAGACTAATAGCCTTTAAGAAAAATGCGAAACAAGAGGGTCTAGGGGACCTGTTTCATAGGAGTAAGCCGGGGAAACTTGTTAATGCGGCTAGCCTTATATATGTGTTTATATTAGTACTTGTCAATTTTAAGTACCTGATTCCACTTGCCGCCAGTTTCTTTTTGGGTGAATACATATCCCATGTATCATACAAAAAAATAGGTGGACTCACTGGGGATGTAAGTGGTGCCACTATAGAATTGACCGAACTGGTCTCACTCCTAGGGTTTTTTCTTATAGAGCAGCTTTTTTAGGCCTAAAGGCAGTTTGTAGGTGGAAGGATAATTTATAGGATAGGAAGAGTGTTAATATGGATATTATAATGATTAGGCACGGGGAAACCAGTGACAATTTAGACAAGGTATTTAGCAGATTTGATACTGGCCTTACCGAAAAAGGCAAAAGGCAAATCGAGGCTGCAAAGGTAAAGCTAAAAGACTTCAGCTTTGAAGAGGTTTATTTCAGCCCATTTGATAGGACTGTTGAAAGCCTAAGGATATTGGATTTGCATGGTAGCCTAGAGCCTAGAATAAGGGAAATAAATTTTGGTATTTTTGCAGGAAAGACCTATAAGGAAATACTTGAAATATATCCCTCGGAAACTAAGGAATGGCTGGAGGACACCAACAACTATAGGATAGCGGAGGGGGAAAGTCTGCTAGATGTCTATACTAGGGTAATAGATTTTTTAGAAGAAATATACAAGACAGGTAAGGATACCCTTTTAGTTACCCATGATTGTGTTATAAGACTTGCCCTTTGCTGGGTATTTGACGATATAGACTACTTTTTTAAATTTAAGGTAGACAATGGCAGTATAAGTGTGATTTCTATAGACAAGGGATTTAAATTTATTAAAAGTTTGAATAATTGACCTCTGAATTAAATTGCCAAATAGGAGATTAAAAAATTGACTTTATAGGAATTGAATTATATAATTAATCTTAGAATAATAAAAAAGAAGGGGAGCTAGATAAATCTGGCTGAGAGTAAGCTGTATTGCTTAGACCCACAACCTGAACTAGATAATGCTAGCGGAGGGAAATATTTTGTTGAATCTGTTTACCCTTTATCCAGTTTAGGATAAGGGGTATTTTATTTAAAAAGAGAAATACTAAATATTCTTTAGGAGGTTTTAGGATGGAAATATTTGATAATGAAGCAAATACCTATGATAGTTGGTATGAATCAAAATTGGGTAGCTTTGTGGATACAGTTGAGACAGAACTAGCCTTTACCTTATTCAAACCACAAGAGGGTATGAAAATATTAGATGTAGGTTGTGGAACTGGAAATTTCAGCATAAAACTTGCAGAAATGGGATGCCAAGTGGTAGGTATAGACATATCAGAGAAAATGCTGGCAGAGGCAAGAAAGAAGATAGAAGGGAGAAACTTAGATATTAAGTTTTACAATATGGATGTCTATAATATTGATTTCCAAGATGGATATTTTGATGGAGTTTTTTCCATGGCTGCATTTGAATTTATTGATAGACCGCAAGAAGCCTATGATGAAATGTATAGGGTGCTTAAGGAGCAGGGGCATTTGCTCATAGGTACAATTAATTTAGATAGTAGGTGGGGTCAGTTATACCTATCAAAGTCTTTTCAGGAAAACACAATATTTAGGTATGCAAAGTTTAAGACTATGTCAGACCTTCAATCACTAAATGTGAATGAAATAATGAATTCAGGACAGTGTTTATTTATATCCCCCAATGCAAAAGATGAAGAGATAGGTATGGAAGTAGAAAGGAGTTTATCTAAATCGGAAAAAGGAGGATTTATATGTGTGCTATGGAAGAAAAAAAGGTAATATCATGTCAAATAACCTATCTTCCAATAGGGAAGGAAGATTATTCAGGAGAAGTAGAAGAGGTACTGGAACTTATCAGCCTTTCAGGTCTTAGCTACAACATAGACATCATGTCAACTACAATTCAAGGAAAAGCAGATAGGATATTTACTTTAATATCGGACATATATGAGAAGATGTCAGTGCAAGGGAATAATTTTACAATGAATATTATAATTTCAAATGTTTGTGGATGTTAGTAGAAATAATTGACCTCGGTCAATTATTTTTTTCTTTGCCCATGCTAAAATAGGATTAAGAAAATAATTTGCAAGGAGAGATACAATGAAAAAGTTTAATGAAATGAAAGAGAAGAATCTAAATATGCTGAAACAATATATCCCAGTGGTTGCTAGGGTCCATGGTCCAGCTCACCCAGAATTCTACGATGTGGCAAAGGTATTTGGGCGTCTACTTGATAAATTAGATGATACTGGTATAGAAGAAATAAATCTATCTGAAGAGTTTAAATCCCTGCGTCAAATCACCAACAATTACCTAGTACCTTCTGATGTGTGCGAAAGCTACGAGGCAGTATATAATATGATAGATGAGTTAGATATGGCATATCATAGCTAAAACAAGGTATAATAAGTGGGAGGTGGAATATGCAAAGAACTATTTTGAAAAATAAGAATCTTATAGGCCTAATAAATGGAATTCTAATTGCCATAGCCTTTATAGGCAAATGGACAGGGGGAAGTATAAATATATTTGTCTGGTCCCTAGTTGCTGCCTCCATAATTGGAGTAGCTCCAATAGCAATCCAGGCCTACCAAGCCCTAAGGGTAAAGGTAGTAAGCATAGATGTATTAGTTACAATAGCCGTAGGCGGTGCCTTTATCATTAGAAATTTTGAAGAATCAGCCATTGTCACATTTTTGTTCCTATTCGGTGCATTTCTAGAGCAGCGTACCCTTAATAGGACCAGATCTGCCATTAAGGAATTGACTGAAATGGCACCAGAAAGTGCACTTAAGCAAGGTGAAGATGGCGAATTTCAAGAGGTTGAGGTTGACGATGTAGATGTAGGTGATATTTTGCTGGTAAAGACAGGTGCCAAGATTCCTGTTGACGGAACAGTTATAATAGGCGAAGGCAGTATCAACGAGGCCAGTATAACAGGTGAATCTATACCAGTTAGAAAGGAAAAGGAATCCAAGGTATTTGCAGGCACCATCCTAGACAATGGAACTATTCAAATAGTGGCAAACAGGGTAGGTGAGGATACCACTTTTGGTAGGATCATAGAGTTGGTGGAGGAAGCCCAAGATTCAAAATCAGAAGCTGAAAGGTTTATAGATAGGTTCTCCAAGTACTATACGCCGGCAGTATTGGTCATAGCATTTCTTGTTTGGATATTTTCCCGCAGTATCGAACTGGCAATTACTATCCTGGTCCTAGGTTGTCCGGGGGCCCTAGTCATAGGGGTGCCCGTATCCCATGTGGCAGGTATAGGAAATGGAGCCAGCCATGGTGTATTGTTAAAGGGCAGCGAGGTGATTAGCGACTTCAGCAGGCTAGACAGCATGGTCTTTGACAAGACAGGTACCCTGACCATGGGCAATCCATCAGTTGCCGAGAAAAAATACTATGGCGACCATATAGAAGAGGCTCTTGGCTACCTAGCTAGTATTGAAAAGGAATCAGATCATCCCCTAGCCAAGGCAGTGCTGGAGGATATTGGACCTGTGGAATATCTGCCAGTGGAAGACACGGAGGTAATAAAGGGAGAAGGAATCCTAGCCACAGTAAATGGCCATAGACTTGCAGTAGGGAACCTGGCCTTAATGGAAAGGGAAAATATAAGCCTAGGTAAAGATGCAAGGGCTCATATAAAGGACCTGGAGGAAGGTGGAAATTCCCTTGTCCTTACAGCCCTTGATGGGCAACTAAAGATTTTGATGGGAATTAGGGACCAGATCAGGCCAGGAGTCAGGGAAGATCTAGAAAGAATTAAAAAACTAGGGGTTAAAAACCTGATTATGCTTTCAGGAGACAATCAGGGGACAGTAGATGCAGTAAGCAGCCAATTGGGATTGACAGAGGCCCATGGCAACATGCTTCCTGAAGACAAATCTGCCTATATCAAGAAACTAATAGAGGAAAAGAAGCAAATCGTTGCATTCGTAGGGGATGGGGTAAACGACAGTCCCTCACTGGCCCTAGCCAATATTGGAATTGCCATGGGCAGTGGTACAGATGTTGCCATCGAGACTTCCGATGTAGTCCTTATGAATTCAGATTTTAGTCGATTGCCCCATGCTCTAGGATTGGCCAAGGTCACTGCTAGGAATATGAGGCAAAATATCATCATCGCTATCGGAGTAGTCCTAGCCCTCTTGGCCAGCCTATTATTTAGCCAATGGATGAATATGTCTATCGGCATGTTAGTCCACGAAGGCAGTATATTGCTAGTCATACTAAATGGCATGAGACTCTTAAGATATAGGTTAAAATAAAATTTGAAAGGAGAATGAAAATGAAATCAGCGACAATTCAATTGGAAACCTTGACCTGTCCATCTTGCTCCCAAAAAATCGAGGGTGCAATAAGGGGCTTGGAAGGAGTAGATCATAGCAGCGCCCAGGTATTATTTAACTCTAGCAAGGTAAAGTTAAGCTTTGATGAGGAAAAGATAAGCATAGAAGATATTGAAGATGCTATAAATAGGGTAGGATACGATATCGTAAAATCAAAGGTAAAATAAGGAAAACCCCTCTTACAGGATTGCAAGAGGGGTTTTTAAATTAAAATACAGAATATTTAAAAATGTATTGACAGAAAAGTTCAAAAATTATATTATTGAATTGACATAAAATTTCAATATCAAGAGGTGCGAAATGATAAATTTATTGAATTCTATAGTTGCTAAGGAAAAAAGAATGGCAATAGGTTTAATGTCGGGGACATCAATGGATGGAATTGACGCCTGTCTAGTGGAAATTTCCGGCAGTGGAAATGATAGCAGATTTGAATTATTGAAATTTATTACCCTAGAATACACAATAGAAGAAAAACTGAGAATAGAGAAGCTGACTAAGAATGAAAGTGCAAGGGTAGAAGAAATCTGTCATATGAATAAACTATTGGGGGAAAAGTTTGGAGATGCTGCCCTAGAACTCTGCAAGGCAGCTAAGATTTCCCCAGAACAAGTAGATTTTATTAGCTCTCATGGACAGACTATCTACCATATGCCCGAAGCGGGCAGTACATTGCAAATTGGTGAATTGTCGGAGATAGCAGCTAGGACAAACTGTATAACAGTTGGAGACTTTAGGCCCTCTGATATGGCCTATGGAGGGCAGGGAGCCCCATTGGTCCCCTTTGTGGACTATATACTGTATTCCCATAAGAATAAGGGAAGGGTCCTCCTGAACCTAGGGGGAATAGGAAATATTACAATATTACCTGCCAATTCAAAAATCTCTGATGTCCTTGCCTTTGATACGGGACCAGCAAATCTCCTGATAGACAGTCTGGTAAATAAAATTACAGGGGGAGAAAAACTCTTTGACGAATCTGGGGCCCTGGCAATGAAAGGACAAATAAATGAAAAATGGTTAAATCAACTGATAGATAAGGACAAATACTTGGACTTGCAACCTCCTAAAAGTACAGGTAGGGAATATTATTCCCATGAATTTGCTTCAAATCTATATAGTGAGGGCAGGAAATTAGCCCTAGGACAGTTGGATATACTGGCAACCATAACGGCATATACGGCAAAGACTGTGGCAGATCAGCTAGGTAGATTTGTCCTGGACAAGTATTCAATCCAGGAACTATATGTAAGCGGTGGTGGGGCCCATAATAAATTAATTATGAAACTCCTAGCCCAATACTTGGAGATGGAAGTCTACCCAGTAGACCAGCTCGGTCTCTCATCTGATGCCAAGGAGGCAGTGGCATTTGCTATCTTGGGCAATCAATTCTTACTTGGACTGGGCAACAATATCCCCTCAGCCACAGGTGCAGATAGAAATGTAATAATGGGGAAACTAGCTTTTCCCTCAAGGGAGATGTAGGCATGGAAAAGAATTTGGATGGCCTAATAAAAAGGTATATGGATTTAAACTATTTTCCGTCACTTGTAGTAAAGGCGTTTGGGGCCAAAGAAATTTTTTATGAGAAGGCTTTTGGAGATGCCAAATTAGATACCCTATTCGATGTGGCCTCCTTGACCAAGATAGTGACCTCTACCCTTGTATTAAAATTCATAGGGGAGGGAAGGTTTTCCCTACAAAGTAGCCTAGAAGAAGTACTGCCAGCAATAGGAGCATATAAAAACCTAAGGGACAAATTCGGAAAGACAAGCATACAAGAACTATTGACCCATAGTTCCGGTCTGATAGATTGGTACCCATTTTATACGAGTGGTGGGGATTTTTTACATATATTAAATAAGATATACCAGAAAACTGAAAAGATAAAGGGGACCCTATATAGCGATTTGAATTTTATGCTTCTAGGAGAAATAATAAAATACACAAGTGGAAAGAACCTTGATGATTGTTTAAATGATTATATAAAAGAACCCCTTGCTATAGAGGATATTTACTATAATCCCAGAAATAAAGAAAACATAGCTCCGTCATCCTATGGAAACATTATCGAAGAGAATATGTGCAGGGAAAGAAATCTGATATTTGAGAAATGGAGGGATAGGGAAAGGGAGTTGATAGGAGAAGTAAATGATGGAAATGGGTTTTATTTTTTCAAAGGTTTGGCAGGGCATGCAGGTATCTTTGCCAATGCAGATGCCTACCTTAAGCTTGGCAGAATGTATCTAGAGTCAAAAGAAAGCCTGATACTGAATTCAATGAAAGATTTTGGAGGAAATAGGGGATTGGGATGGCAGATGGGAGAGATGTATCCATATGGATGTGGCCACACTGGATTTACTGGCACCTCGATATGGATAAGCAGAGACAAGGGCCTAGGAGTAGTTATCTTCAGCAACAGGCTCATGGGCAATTGGCAAAAAAGCAATTTAAATCAATTTAGAAGAGAAGTACATGAAATGCTAGTCAAATATTTTTAGGAGGTAGGAAGATGAAGAAAAGAATGATTTTAGTTTTAAGTGTAGTTTTGGCCTTAAGTATATTCTTATCTGCTTGTGGAGATAGCAAACAGCCACAGGATGAGGTAAGCCAACCAGCAGGCAGTGAACAAGATGTATCTCAGGAAGCAGATAAACCTCAGGTAGCCCAGGTACTAAAATATGGTACAGATGCAGAGCCAGGTGGGCTTGATCCACATACCATATCTGCTGCAGCATCCATTAGGATTTTCAAGCAAATCTACAACACCCTAATAGACGTAGATGACGACATGAATTATATTCCAGAATTGGCAAAGTCTTGGGAGCAACCCGATGACACCACCTATATCTTCTATCTAAGGGAAGGGGTAAAATTCCACAATGGCAGGGAAATGGTGGCAGACGACGTAAAATATAGTTTTGAAAGGGTTTTAGATCCGGATACTGCTGCCATAGGCAAGTCATATTATGATAAGATTGAAACAATGGAAGTCCTGGACGATTACACCATAAAATTTGTCTTAAAGGAACCCTTTGCACCATTTATGGGAAATCTAACCTCCCTTTATGGAGCCATAGTCCCAAAGGAATTTATTGAAGAACATGAGAATTTAATGGTAGAAGCATGTGGTACAGGACCCTTTAAACTTGAAGAATGGATTCCAGATAATAGGGTAGTCCTAGTAAGAAATGAAAACTATTTTGAAGAGGGACAACCAAAACTCGATAGTATTGAGTATTATGTAATGACTGATGAGTCGGCTAGACTTGCGGCTCTTAGGACAGGCAACGTTCATTTGATTAAACTTCCGGCAGCTAGTTTACCGTTGGTAGAAGGCAATCCAGATATAAATGTTCTCCCCTTCCAAACCAATGACTATAGTTACCTAGGATTTAATATGACTTTAGATAAGTTTAAAGATGTAAGGGTTAGACAGGCTATGAGCTATGCCCTAGACAGACAGGAGATAATTGATACCGTGTATGATGGTGAGGCAAGCATCTCTGGATTTGTGACACCTGCCATGGGTAGATGGGCAATAGACTATGCAGGTAAGGACCTATACAAGCAAAATATAGAAAAAGCTAAACAACTACTAGCAGATGCAGGCTATCCTAATGGATTTGAAACTAGCATAGCAGTGGGATTATTTGACGACATCAGGAATATAGGTGAGGTAATTCAAAAACAATTGGAGGCAATTGGAGTAAAGGCTGAAATACAAAATCTAGAAACTGGTCAGTATATAGATGCTTGGAGCAACAAGGGCCATGAAATGATGGTAGGTAGAAATGGTGCTGGAACTGACCCCAATAGGTCTGTTGCATTTTTCTTCTCCACCACAGGTTCAGCCAATGTATGGGGCTATTCTAATTCAAAGGTAGACGAGCTCTGTGAATTGGGAATGGTTACAGTAGACGAGAAGGAAAGAGAATCCGTATACAAAGAGGCCCAGGAGCTAGTGCTAGAGGATAGCCCAAATCTATTTATGGCATCCCATATGGATTATTTCTTTGCTAGAAAAGAAATGAAAAACTTTACACCATCTACCTTTAATAGCGAAGATTTTTCAAGGGTAATTATTGAGTAACATTTTTGGAGGGCATTTGTTGGCCCTCCTCCCCCTTTTCAATTTTGCAAGGGGATTAAGTTTTCTTAGAGGGGTGTAGTCATGAGGGCATACATTATCAGAAGGGTTTTAACACTAATACCGATTTTAATAGGGATTAGCCTGAGTATATTTTTAATAATGCAGCTAATTCCAGGGGACGTCGTATCTGGAATGTTGGGAATTGAAGCAAATCCCGAGCTTAGGGCAAATTTAGAAAAGAAGCTGGGCCTTGATAGACCTCTTCATGAACAGTATTTAAGCTGGATAGGAAAGGCTATAAAAGGTGACTTTGGCAAATCTTTTAGGACAGATAAGGAGATATTTCCTGAAATCTTAAACAGGTTTAAAATAACATTTCAGCTCACAATAATGGCTGCAGTTATTTCTTGGCTAATTGCCATACCTCTTGGGATTATATCAGCCCTGAAGAGGAATACCATAGTAGATGCTATAGTGAGATTTATAGCACTTCTTGGGGTATCGGTACCAAACTTCGCATTTGCCACACTGTCAATTCTATTTTTATCAAAGGTATTTAAATATTATCCGCCAGTAGGATATGTAGGTTTATTTGCTGATCCAGCAAAAAATCTTAAGATTATGATCCTGCCAGCAATCATTCTAGGTGCCATCATGTCAGGCTCCATAATGAGGATGACAAGGTCCTCCTTATTGGAAGTAATGAGGCAGGATTTTATAAAGACCATAAGGGCAAAGGGAGCATCTGAAAAGTTGGTACTCTTTGTACATGCCTTAAAAAACGCACTTATCCCCATAATTACACTGGTAGGGATGCAAATAGGCAGCCTATTGGGGGGAACAGTAGTTACAGAACAAATCTTTTCTATACCAGGCCTGGGACAAATGGTGCTTACAGGAATCAATCAAAGGGATTTTCCTGTGGTTCAAGGAAGCATTTTGTTCATTGCCTTTGTCTATGTAGTTATAAATATAATTGTAGACATCTTATATACATATATAGATCCTCGTATAACTTTTAAAACAGGAAGGTGACTTTATGGATTGGTTTAAATCATTAATTAGGGCAGTTTTAAAAATTATAAGAGAGCTTCTCAAGGACAAGGTGGGGAGAATTGGGCTAATAGGCGTATTGATAGTAGTTATTCTAGCCCTAGGAGCACCCCTAATAGCCATGCATGACGTGACAGAAATGTTTTCCAAGAGCAAGTTAAAGCCACCTAGCCCTGAATTTCTTTTTGGGACCGATGATTTTGGCAGGGATGTATTTAGCAGGATTGTCTTTGGAGCCAGGATCTCACTTAAGGTAGGAATTATCTCTGTTGGTATATCAGCTAGCTCTGGATTTATACTGGGCATATTAGCAGGCTACTATGAGGGAAAAACAGATGGGATTATTATGGGAATCATGGACGTCCTATTTGCCTTTCCCTCCATATTATTGGCCCTCTTTATCGTTTCAGTCCTGGGGCCAAATCTTACAAATACGATGATAGCAATTGGTATAGTAAGTACTCCTGTCTTTACTAGGACAGTCAGGGCTTCGGTTATATCCGTCAAATCCATGGAGTATATAACCAGTGCAAAAAGCATAGGTCTCAGTTCAATATCCATTATAATGAGGCATGTTGCTCCAAATATCTTGGCACCATTTACAGTACAGGCAACACTGGCCTTATCTTCTGCTATTTTGACAGAGGCATCCCTTTCATTTTTGGGTCTGGGAATTCAACCACCCAATCCCTCATGGGGATCTATGTTAAGCGAAAGTAGAAAATACATGGAATTAGCTCCCTGGCTGGCAATTGCTCCCTCAGTATTTATCATAGCTACCATATTGTCATTTAATTTGCTGGGAGATAGCCTAAGGGATGTTCTAGATCCTAAATTCAAGCTATAAGGGGAAAGACTATGGATAATATATTGGAAGTTAAAGACTTAAATATAGATATAGTAGACAATGGGTCCATCAAGTCACTGGTGGAAAATGTGAGCTTTAATGTCAAAAGAAAGGGTTCCTTAGGCATAGTAGGGGAATCTGGCTGTGGCAAAAGTATTACAGCCTTATCTATTATGCAGCTTTTATCCTATCCACTAAAGGCCTCAAGGGGCGAAATAATATATAGGGATGGTGACAAGCAAATAGAACTCAGGGAGGCAAACAAGGGGGTCATGAGAAAAATTAGGGGAAAGGAAATATCCATGATATTTCAGGAGCCTATGACAGCCCTAGACCCTCTATTTACTATAGAAGAACAGATAGGAGAAGTATTGGAAATTCACACGGACTTAAGGAAAAGCGAAATAAGAAAATTGGTTTTGGAAATGCTAGACAAGGTAGGTATACCTCAACCGGAGAGGATAATGAAGAATTATCCACATCAATTATCGGGTGGTATGCTGCAAAGAGTGGTTATTTCCATGGCTTTAATCCTAAATCCCAAGCTCATTATTGCAGATGAGCCTACAACGGCCTTAGATGTCACAATACAGGCTCAAATACTAGAGCTAATCAACGACCTAAGGTCATCCTATGATACGTCAATCATTATGATAACCCATGATCTAGGGGTAATAGCGGAAACCTGTGAAGACGTAATAGTTTTCTATGCAGGCCAAATAGTGGAGCAGGGCAGTGTAATAGATATATTTCACAATACGGCCCATCCATATACAAGGGGGCTAATAAGTGCTGTAAGGTCCCTGGGGGACAAGGATACAGAATTATTTACCATAGCAGGTACGGTACCCCTAGCAGGAGAATTTGGCAAGGGCTGTAGATTTGCAGACAGGTGTAGCCAGGCTCTGCCAATATGCAGTGAAAGGGAACCAGAGCTAGTAGAAATATCAGCTAGCCATAAGTCCAAGTGCTGGCTTTACAATGGAGGGGATACCAGTGACTAATGTAATTCTAGAAGTAGAAAATCTAAAGAAGTATTTCCCCATAAAAGAGGGCATTTTCAATAGGACTAAAAATTATGTTCGTGCTGTAGAAGATGTTAGTTTTAGCGTAAGGGAGAAGGAGACCTTTGCCATTGTAGGGGAGTCAGGATGTGGCAAGTCTACCACTGGACGCAGCATACTCAGACTAATAGAACCTACAAGTGGGAGTCTAATATACAATGGTAGGGACCTATTGGCCCTATCCAATGAGGAATTGAGAAAATTAAGAAGGGAAATACAGATTATCTTTCAAAATCCCTACAGTTCCTTAAATCCTCGGATGACCGTCAGGAAATTGTTATCAGAGCCCTTGGAACACAACTTTAGACTAGGGCAAGGGGAAATAAAGGAAAGGGTAGAGGCCATGGTTGACAAGGTGGGCCTATCTAGGAAACATTTGGACAGGTATCCACATCAATTCAGCGGTGGCCAAAGACAAAGGATAAGCATAGCCAGATCAATAATTACTAATCCTAAACTGGTAATAGCAGATGAACCAGTATCTGCCCTGGATGTGTCAATACAGTCACAAATATTAAACCTTTTGATGGAATTACAAAAGGACCTAGGGCTTACTATGATTTTCATTTCACACGACCTAAATGTAGTTAGGAGGATTAGCAATAGGGTTGCCGTTATGTATCTAGGGTCAATTGCAGAAATAGGCCATACAGAAGATATATTCAATAGTCCCTTGCACCCCTATACGGAAGCCTTATTATCGGCCGTTCCTTCTTTGGATCCCACGGTGAAAAAACAAAGGAATATATTAAAAGGTGAAATACCTTCACCAATAAATCCGCCCTCTGGATGTGCCTTTCAGACTAGGTGCAGCAAGGTAATGAATATCTGCAAAGAAAAAAGGCCTGAATTAAAAGAAATAGACAAGGGGCATAGGGTAGCATGTCATATTTACTAAGGGGGATTTGGATTGAAGGAAATAATAACTGAAAGTAGAAATGAATTATCTAAAGATATTGACTGTTTGTCAACTATTGATATACTTAAAATAATAAATAATGAAGACAAAAAAATAGCCTTGGCTGTGGAAAAACAGCTAGATAGTATTGCAAGGGCTGTTGACGGAATTTTTGACAGAATTAGCTCAGGTGGACGTTTAATATACATAGGTGCTGGAACCAGTGGCCGATTGGGAATACTGGATGCATCTGAATGTCCTCCAACCTTTGGAACTGACCCCGGGCTAGTCAAGGCAATTATAGCAGGAGGGAAAGAAGCCTTTACAGTGGCTATTGAAGGGGCAGAAGACGATGAACTTGGAGGAGTAAGGGATTTAAAGGAAATAAGTCTAACTTCAAAGGATGCACTTGTGGGGATAACCGCAAGAGGCAATACGCCCTATGTCCTAGGTGCTATTAGCTATGCCAAGGAAATTGGAGCATTGACAGTAGGCATAAATAATAATCCTGGGTCTGCTTTGGAAGAAATAAGCCATATTTCCATAACACCTGTAGTGGGTGCAGAGGTAATTGCAGGTTCAACAAGGATGAAGGCAGGTACATCACAAAAAATGATATTAAATATGATATCTACTGCTACCATGATAAAATGGGGAAAGGTTTATGGAAACTTGATGGTAGATGTAAAAGCCTCAAACAATAAATTAGAAAAAAGGGCAGAAATAATTGTGATGGAGGCTACAGGTGTATCGCAGAAAGAAGCAGTTAGGGCCTTGGAAGAAACTGATTACGACTGCAAGCTATCTATATTTATGCTCATTAGTCAACTAGGAAAACTGGAGGCAGCATCAATATTAGAAGAAAATGGAGGATATTTAAGAAAGGCTTTGTCGGCTGCAAGTGTAAAATAATATCAAAGAGGTGTAAAAGGATGAGAATTGAATCTAGGTCAGGTGGACTGTCGATGATAAGAAATATCTACGATGATTTGCCTGGTTCTGAAAAAAAGGTGGCAAAATACGTCTTGGATAAGGCTCAGGCTATACCCAGTTTGACAGTTGCTGAATTAGCAGCCAAATCCGGCTCTAGTAGCTCTGCTGTCATGAGGCTATGTAAATCCTTGGGATTTAAGAGCTATCAGGAACTTAAAATTCGAATAATCAGGGATATAGATTCTGCTGATACTGAGGATTACATAGACATAAAAAAAGGAGATACCATAGAGTCTGTTGCCAAGACCATAAAAAACAATTCAATGAAATCCTTTGAAGAGACCTTTGACTTCTTTAATTACGATACACTGGAGAAAGCTGTGGAAAAAATAATCAAGGCAAAGACTATAGTCATGGTAGGCTTAGGAGGCTCATTCATTGCTGCTAAAGATGCCCAGCAGAAATTTATTAGGATAAATAAGATATGCTACGCCCTGGAGGATATGCACTTAAATGCCACCATAATCGCTAACCTAGACAGAGAGGATTTAGTCATTGGAATATCAGCTTCTGGGGAGACCAGGGAGGTAATAAAACTCCTAGAGAAGGCAAATAAAAAGGGAATAGAAACCATAGGTATAACTAATTATGGGAGAAATTCCCTAAGCAAGATAGCTGGGCTTTCTCTATTTACACCAGCAGACATAGAGTCTCCTTTGAGAAGTGCAGCCACCTCATCTAGATTATCTCAGTTATTTATCATAGATGTGCTATTCACATATCTGGCTACAGTTCAATACCATACTACTGTTGACTATCTAGAAAAGACGAAAAAAGCCATAGATGAATTTAGGGCTTAGAATAGAATGGCTTGATAGCCTGATTTAAGGCATACAGAATATTGCAATAGCAAAGATATAAGGCGTTGAATGTACAGATGACATTCCATGCCTTATATGTATTTATGAACATACCCAAATAAGATTTAACATAATTGATGTGAAAAATATCATTTTGGATTGGCAACCCCTTTTTAGACAAAAACCTACTTAACACAGCTTAAATTTATTACTATGATGCTTTATTGATTTTGTTAGTTTTCAAAAGTCTATATTCAGCTGGTGACATATAACCTATAGAGCCGTGGATTCTTAAGTTGTTATACCAGTAAATATATTCTGCCAGCTCCAGCTTTAGCTGGTCCAGGCTCTCAAAGTTTTTCTGATAAATAAATTCCGTCTTTAGTATTTTGTTGGTAGCTTCACTAACTGTATTGTCATAAGGATTACCTTTACTACTCAAGGAACGCTGAATTTTAAAGCTTTTAAGAACATTATCTATTAATTCGTTATCATATTCGTTTCCACGATCAGAGTGGAAGATATCGATGTCTTTTAAGGAATATTTGCA
>Ga0265293_10003308_pt1 | contig 30108 bp, 25 predicted proteins | sample Munlanlewell138R_FD_192505 | JGI IMG/M metagenome (GOLD analysis project Ga0265293, IMG submission 192505) | Leachate microbial communities from a municipal landfill in Southern Ontario, Canada - Leachate well 138R | ecosystem: Engineered > Solid waste > Landfill > Unclassified | place: Canada... | reverse complement strand
AAAAAGCATTGCTCAAATTGATTTAAGAGGTAGTTGGTATGCTTATTGCATTATAGAAAATCGAAATGCTAATACCATTAGTTTTAATCTTTTCTGTCAGCCTACAATAAGTGAAGATCGTTCAGAAATTCGTTTACAAACAACTAAGTTGATTTTTTCAGAAAACAATGATTCGTTTGATTTAATTACTGAGCAAGATTCTACTAAAATATTTTACCAAATACATCAAGATTTAAACACTTTAGATTTTACTTATAAGGATTTGAATTATTCATTTAGCATTCTTACGGTGTTAAAACACGATCAGTTTAGCTATATTTTAAAAAGTGAAAATGGTAGTCAAATCCTTATAGAAAAAATTGAATAATTATTACAACAACCTGCCCATATGTATATCATTATCCAAAACTATCCATCTGTAATAATTGCAAACAGTTTAATTAATTTTCACAGAAATACAATTATTATTAAAAAAAACTAAGAAAGCTGATTTTAATATTTTTAGGCTTTTTAAAAGATTGAAAATTCTATTTCCGCCTGTTTTGTCATGATTTTTGTTTTGCTTTGCAACAAAAATCCCGCCAAAACCCGCACTTTTTTGCAAGATAAAACAAATAATTCTTACATTTTTTTGCAAGTTATCGAAAATACAAAAATAGATAAATTTGTAAGTGTATTATTATATCCAAGTGCGACAAATAGAATGGGAGAATAATAGTTATAAATCTAAATAGAAAATGTAAAAAATAATTACTTTACTTATTCCTAAAATTATTTAGCTGCAATTGTTTCAATTTCAACTAAAACATTAAGTGGAAGTCCTTTTACAGAAAATGCAGCTCTTGCCGGCGGATTTTTGGGATAATATTTTCCATAAACTTCGTTCATTGCTTTAAAATTTTCCATATCGCTAAGTAAACAAGTGGATTTAATTACATTTTCAAAGCTATAACCTGCTTCATTTAAAATGGCTTCTATATTTTTCATTACTTGTTCAGTTTGTGCAGTAATACCTTCTGGAATTGTTCCGGTTTCAGGATTTACTGGCACTTGTCCGCTAATAAAAAGCATTCCATTAAATTCAACAGCTTGACTATAAGGACCAATTGCTTTTGGTGCTTTTTCTGTATTTATTATTTTTTTCATTTTATTTTGAAATTAAAATTTATATTCTTTTGGTTTAAGTTCGCCCTTTAAAACCATAAGCCCATTCATTGCAAGAGCTGACATTTCGTCTTCGCCAGGATAAATTTTCATAGGAGCTATAAACTTTGTCATATCGTCAATAAATGAACAAAACTGTTTGTTATATGCTATTCCGCCTGTTAAAATAATAGCGTCCACTTCTCCTTTCAAAACAGTAGCACAAGAGCCAATTTCTTTAGCAACTTGATATGCCATTGCGTCAGAAATAAACTGAGCTTTTTCGTCTCCTTGTTTTGCTCTCATTTCAACTTCGTAAGCATCATTTGTGTCAAGATAAGCTGTAAAACCACCCTTACCTTTAAGCATTAAACCAATTTCTGCTTTTGTGTATTTTCCGCTAAAACACATAGACATAAGTTGCCCGGCAGGTAAAGTTCCGGATCTTTCTGGCGAAAAAGGACCGTCTCCATTAAGTGCATTGTTTACGTCAATTACTTTTCCTTTTTTGTGTGCTCCAACAGATATTCCGCCTCCTAAATGTACAACAATTAAATTCAAATCTTCATAAATTTGGTTTGTTTCGCGTGCATATCTTCTAGCTGTAGCTTTTTGGTTTAAAGCATGTAAAATTGAAATTCTTTCAAAATTTGGGTGTCCTGAAATTCTGGCAATATCTTCCATTTCGTCCACTACAACTGGGTCAGCAATATAAGCAGCAACATTATTTAAGTTTTTTGCAATATCATCAGCAATTAAGGCACCTAAATTACTTGCGTGTTCGCCTAAAGGAGAATTGACCATATCGTTTTTCATCTCTTCATTTACCTTATAAACACCTGATGGAATTGGTTTACTTAATCCACCTCTGCCCATAATACAATTAATTTGGTTTACATCAATTCCTGCATCTTTTAATTCGTTTAGAATAGTGTTTTTTCTAAATTCGTATTGGTCGGTAATATTCTCAAAAGGTTTTAATTCTTCGCTTGAATGTTTTATGTTTTTTAAGAAAATATTTTTATCATTTTCAAAAATTGCAATTTTGGTTGAAGTCGAACCTGGATTTATAGCTAAAATTTTATATATCATAATTTATTTTAATTTTAATTATTATTATTTCGATGTTAAGGCTGCTAAGGCAATTGAGTAAGTTTTTGTTTCAGCCGAATCTCCGCGAGATGAAAGAACAGCTGAACATTTTGCACCAACAAGTATGGCTCCTAATTTAGCTCCGGCAAATTTTACTGATGTTTTATAAAAAACATTTGCAGCTTCAATATTAGGAAAAACCAAACAATCAGCTTCTCCACCAACAAGAGAATTTAGTTTTTTTATTGCTACACATTCTTTGTCAATAGCAACGTCTAAGGCTAAAGGTCCATCAACTAAAGCTCCTTTAATTTGTCCTCTTTCTGCCATTTTTGAGATTATGGCAGCATCAACACAAGAAGGCATATTTGGAGACATTTGTTCTGTAGCAGTAATTAAAGCAACTTTTGGCTGTTCTATACCTAAAGCATGAGCAACATTTATTGTATAATTTGTAATTTGAATTTTTTGATTTAAATCAGGATAAGGAATAACAGCCGCATCGCTAACAATCAATAATTTTGGGTATTTTGCTAATTCCATTACTACAATATGAGATAAAGTAGCCTTGGGTGGTAAAAGTCCTGTTTCTTTATTTAAAATTGCCCTCATATATTTATCTGTGCTAACCAAACCTTTCATTAAAAAGTCAGCTTCACCATCGTTAATAAGCTTTACGGCTAAGTTGGCCGCTTTCATCTCATCAGCTTCTTGAACTATTTTAAACTTGTTAACATCTATATTCTCTTTTTTGCAAATATCCTTAATACATTTTTCGTCTCCAACTAAGATGCCTTCAACAATTCCCAAATCAACTGCATTACTAACGGCTTCTATTGTGTGTGAATCATTTGCAAATGCTACAGATAGTCTTTTTTTTGGTTTTAACTTTACCGCTTTGACTATGTCGTCCATTCTTGTAATATTCATGCTTTAATTACTTTTTATAAAAATTTTAAAAATTAAAAAAGCGGATAAATATATATCCGCTTAATTTTTTATGATAATTGTTTTTCAAATACTAAACTCACTGTATCCATTGCAATCACAAGTTCTTCGTTTGTGGTTATGCTCATGACTTTAACTTTAGAAGCTTCTTTGCTTAACATCTCGTCTTTGCCTCTAATACCATCGTTTTTATTAAAATCAAAATCAATTCCAAGATAATCCATATCTCTAAAAACCAAATCACGTATATGGCAAGAATTTTCTCCAATTCCGCCTGTCATGATTATTAAATCAACGCCATTCATAACCGCAGCATAAGAACCTATATATTTTTTCACTCTATGAGCATACATATCTAAAGTAAGTTTTGCTCTTTCGTTTCCTTTTTCACTTTCAGACTGTAAATCTCTCATATCTGATGAAATTTCAGAAACACCATTCACTCCACATTGTTTATTAATAAAAGAATTTGCTTGTGAAACGCTTAGGTTTTCTTTTTCCATAATAAATAATAAAGCTCCTAAATCTAGGTCGCCTGTTCTTGTTCCCATCATAAGTCCTTCAACTGGTGTAAATCCCATTGAAGTATCAACAGATTCACCGTTTTTAATTGCAGTTATCGAAGCCCCATTTCCAAGGTGGCAAGTAATTATTTTCTTTTCATTAAAATTCCAAGCTAAAATATCGCAAGCTTTTTGAGCAACAAATTTGTGGCTGGTTCCATGAAAACCGTAGCGTCTTAATTTATAAGTTTCATACATTTTGTATGGCAAAGCGTACATATACGAACTCGCTGGCATTGATTGGTGAAAGGAAGTGTCGAAAACTGCTGTTTGTGGTACTTTAGGTAATATATTTTGAATAGCTCTAATTCCTAACAAGTGAGCAGGGTTGTGTAGTGGAGCTAAATCAACGCAAGACTCAATTTTATTGATAGCGTCTTCGGTTAATTTAACACTTTTTGTAAAATATTCTCCACCATGAGCTACACGATGACCAACAGCACTAATTTCGTCTAATGATGAAATAACTCCATGTTCTTTGCTTAATAAAGCGTCTAAAACTAAGTTAATTCCAACAGTGTGGTTTGGAACAGGAGTTTCCAAATCATAGGCTTGGTCTTTATCATTTTTATGACAAATCATGCCACTTGGTAAACCAATTCTTTCTACAATACCTTTTGCTTTTAAAACTGGTTCTCCACCCATATCAAGAAGTTGATATTTTATTGATGAGCTTCCGCAATTTAGAACTAATACATTCATTTTGTTTTTTTTTAGATTAAAGTTATATAATTATTTTTTCATTCCTGCAGCTTGGTTTGCCGTTATAGCAACTAAATTAACTATGTCACTAACCGAACAACCTCTTGATAAATCGTTGATAGGAGCAGCCATACCTTGTAAAATTGGTCCAACTGCTTCAGCATCAGCTATTCTTTGAACAAGTTTATAAGCAATATTCCCAGACTCCATAGTCGGGAAAATAAGTACGTTTGCATTTCCAGCAATTTTGCTTCCTGGAGCTTTTTTCTGTCCAATTTCTGGAACTATTGCAGTATCGCTTTGCAATTCTCCCTCAATCATCATATCAGGAGCCATTTCTTTGGCAATTTTTGTAGCTTCCACAACCTTGTCAACCATCTCGTGTTTTCCCGAACCTAAAGTCGAAAAGCTTAACATTGCAATTTTTGGTTCAAAGCCTGCAATAGCTCTTGTTGTGTGTCCTGTGGCAACAGCAATTTCAGCTAATTCTTTTGCTGTAGGGTTTGGATGAACAGCACAATCGGCAAACATTATCAAACCATTCTCACCAAAGTCTTTGTTTTTTAAAATCATAATAAAAGCACCTGAAACAACAGAAATACCAGGTAAAGTTTTTACAATTTGAAAAGCAGGACGAAGAACATCACCAGTAGCATTGTCGGCACCAGCAACCTCACCATCAGCATCTCCGGCTTTTATCATTAAAGTAGCTAAATATAATGGGTTTTCAACTAATTTTACAGCTTCTTCTCTACTTAAGCCTTTTGATTTACGTAATTCAACTAATAAATCAATATAAGCTTCTTTCTTATCATGATTTTTTGGGTCAATTATTGTTGCCTTTTCAATATTTTTTAAATTGTTTTCTAAAGCAGTTTTATTTATTGTTTCAACTGAACCTAATAAAATTATTTTAGCTAATTTTTCCTCAATAATTTGATCGGCTGCTTTTAAAGTCCTGATTTCAGTTCCTTCCGGCAGAACAATTCGCATTTCGTGTTTGCGTGCGTTTTCTTTAATTTTATTTAATAAATCCATTTTTAACTTATTTATTTAATTTTAATATTTAATAATTCTTTTTCTTCTATAAAGGCTTTTAACTCATCTCCAATTTCTAGTTTACCAACACCTTTTGGCGTTCCTGTAAAAACTATATCACCAATTTTTAAACTTAGAAATTTAGATATATATTCAATTATTTCGTCAATTTTAAAAAGCATATCCTTAGTGTTTCCAAATTGAACTTGCTTTTCGTTGCGTAATAGTTTAAAATTTATGTTATTTATATCTTCAATTTCTTCAATTGGTATCCAGTCCGAAAGCATTGCAGAGCCGTCAAAAGATTTTGAAATTTCCCAAGGCAATCCTTTTTCTTTACATTCTTTTTGCAAGTCACGGGCTGTAAGATCAATTCCAACTCCTATATGGCTGTAATATCTATGGGCAAATTTTTTATCAATATGTTTTCCTAATCTGTTAATTTTAATAATTACTTCTAATTCGTATTGAATATTATTTGAAAAATTTGGCAAATAAAAATCTTTTCCTGTTTGCAAAATAGAAGAGTCAGGTTTTAAAAAGAATATAGGTTTTTGTGGAATCTCAGAGCCGAGTTCCTCAATATGTTCTTTATAATTATGTCCTATACAGATTATTTTCATTTTTGAATAAAAGATACAAGCAAAAAGCCAGTCTCAGAATTTTTATTTTACACTTGGAATTTGATTTTTGAAAATAGGAGCTTTTACTACTTTGGCTTTTAACATTTTATTTCTAACTCCAATAAAAATTTCTGTATCTACTTTCCAAAAACCTCTGTTCAAGTAAGCCATTCCAACACCAATTTTCATACTAGGCGACATAGTTCCTGATGTAACTTCACCAATTTCGTTTCCTTCTGAGTCATAAACTAAATAATGTTGACGCGGAATACCTCTGTCAACCATTTCGAATGGTTTTAACATTTTATCAGCACCTTCAGCTTTAATTTTTTCGTGATATTCGCGATTTACAAAATCTTTACCATCAACAAATTTGGTTATCCAGCCTAAACCTGCTTCAATTGGTGAAGTTGTGTCGTTAATATCATTTCCATATAAACAAAATCCCATTTCTAAACGCAAAGTATCTCTGGCTCCTAATCCAATTGATTGAATTCCAAATTCTTCGCCAGCTTCAAAAACAGCATTGTAAAGTTTTTCGGCATCTTCGTTTTTAGCATAAATTTCACAACCTCCCGCACCTGTATAGCCTGTTATAGAAAAAATTACACTATCAATTCCTGCAAAAGGAATTTCTTTAAAAGTATAATATTCCATATCAATAATGTTCTCGTTTGTTAATTTTTGCATAGCTTTAATTGCATAAGGACCTTGAATGGCTAATTGGCAATATTGCTCAGAAGCATTTATTAATTCTTCTCCAACTTTTAAGCCCATTTCGTTTGCAAATTTTGTACACCAAGCCCAGTCTTTATCTGTGTTTGCTGCATTTACAACTAAAAGGTAGGATTCTGCATTAAAACGATAAACTAAAAAATCGTCAATTATACCACCTTTATCATTTGGAAAACATGAATATTGAATTTTACCATCACTTAAATCAAGAATATTGTTTGAAGTAACTTTTTGTAAAAAATCAACAGCTTTAGGACCCTTTACCCATATCTCGCCCATGTGCGATACATCAAATACTCCAAGTTTTTCGCGACAAGTTGTATGCTCGTCATTTATTCCAGTAAATTCAATTGGCATATTATAGCCTGCAAATTCAACCATTTTGGCTCCTTTTGCAATGTGATAATTTGTAAATGCAGTAGTCTTCATTTTTAATATATTTTATATAATTTCTGTTTAAAATGTGGTAGCAAATCTAAGAAAATTTATTATAAAATAAAACAAGATTTAAAACATATTTTTTACGAAATATTTTCATTTGAATTTAATTAATTTATTATATTGGTGAACTAAAAGTCCAAAAATATTAGACCTATGGTTTATGAAAAGAAAATGCAAAGGATGTCTTTTTAATAAAAAATCTGCTTTTTAAAAAGTCCGACTTTTAAAATCTGAACTTTTTTTATGTCTTAAAAATTCTTTTTTTACATAATAAAATCTTTATCTATATTTGCTTTTAAATACGGTATGTATTTTGCTATTTATTTAGCAATAAAAATTTTAATTAATAGTTATAATTAAAAGTTATTATGATGAAAAAAATATTTATTTTAAGTTTATTTGTTTTAAGTTTTTATGCTATTTCTTTTTCTCAAACTACAAGAAAAAATGACTCAATCTTAAATTTTGTAGATATAAATAATAATAAACAAGGAAAATGGGAAAAGAAGTATAAAAATGGTCAAATAAGATATAAGGGTTTTTTTGTTGACAATATTCCAACAGGTGTTTTTACTTATTATTTTGAAAATGGTAAGATTAAGTCTGTTCTGAATTATGATGAAAATGGTGGAGCCCAAGCCGAAATATTTTGGAATAATGGAAATCGTGCGGCCAAAGGTTATTATGATAATAATAATAATAGACATCTTACTTGGAATATTTATTTTGAAGACGGTAAAAAATCTGCCATAATTAATTATAATCATGGTAAAGCAGAAGGAAATGTTTTAATATTTTATCAAAATACTGAAAAATTAGCTTTAAACTGTAATTATAAAGAAGGAAAACTTGATGGGCAATACATAAAATATTTTCAATCAGGTGCTAAAATTGAAGAAGGAACTTATAAAAATGGAAGTAGAAATGGCTATTGGAAGTTTTATTCAAATGGCGGAATTATTGATGAAGAGGGATTATTTGTAAATGGAGAAAAAGAAGGTGAATGGAAAGTTTATAGTAAAAATCCAAAAGGAGACATAATAAATTATGATAAAGGGAAACCCGATAATTGGGAATTTTTAATGGAAGAGTGGCGAGAAAAAGAAAAATGGGCAATGGAAAATCAAGATAAATTTAAACAGCCAGAAGATTATTTTGACGATCCAATGGAGTTTTTTAAACCAAGTAAAGACCCTCATACGCAAATTGAATATAATTTTAAAAAATAGTTGGGTTATTTCTTGAATTAAATCAAAACTTATTTAATTTTTGTAAAAATTGTGATTATTACGATTTTTTTAATTGCCTGATAATCAGGCAAGTGCTTAATTAAGTTTTTCAGAATAGTAAATTTTTATAATATTGAAATAAAAAGGAATGTTTATATGATTTTTTTTATTATATTTGCAATGGTTTTAAATTAATTAATATTAGTCAGAAATTCTTTGAAATACTTAATTCTCCCCGAGGCTGATGATACTTCTCTCAAATCCTCATGCTATCTCTTAGCAAGCAACAGCAAATTATCCTCTTAAAATTAAATTTACAATGTTATTGGCTGAAGGGAGAAATTTCTGACTATGTTTTTAGTAATATAGGAAAAAGTTTTCATGGTATAAATGGTTTAGTTAATAAAAAAGTTCGCCAAAAGGCGAACTTTTTTGTTTATACTACATGTCTTTAGTTTTAGAATTCGTTATTTCCTGTGCTTTTAATGATTGAAGAACCTGGTTGAGGTACAGCATTGTCTTTAGAATTATCTTTCGTCTCAGTTTCATCTTCTCCAAAATCTGTTGATAGAACGCTAAATTCTGTACGTCTATTTAGCTGATGGGCATCTTCTTGTTGTTTTTTATCCCTAAGTTTATTTATGTATTCTTCAGATAAAATATCACCTTCTTTAAAATATGGAAATTCTTTAGCTAAATCTTTTGTGATTTCTCTAGGGTCGCTTTCTCCAAAACCTTTTGCAGTTAAACGCTCTGCTTTAATTCCTTTTGAAATTAAATAATCAACACAAGACTTTGCCCTTTCTAATGATAAGTTCATATTGTAATCATCGTTGCCTCTAAAGTCAGTGTGGGCTCTAAGTTCAATTGTGATATTTGGGTTGTCTTCTAAAGTTTTTACTAAGCCGTCCAAAGATACAGTTGATTCTGGTAATAATGTGGCTTTGTCGTATTCATATAAAATATTTGGGAGAACAATTATTCTAGGTATTTTTGCTAAGTTAAGAATTACATTTATTACAGTATCATATTCAATTTTCATTGTTGTAAACTTAGCTGAAGTGGCAAAATAATCTTTTCCTGCATCAGCTTTAATTTCATAATTTTTATTTACTTCTAGTTCATAAGTAAAACTTCCATTTTCTAAAGATACAAATTCGCCAACAAGCCCGTCATCATTAATTAAGTTGAGTTTTACGTCTTTTAGATTTCTTATTTTTGTGATATCTGTGGTGTCTCTAACAACACCGTTTAAGTTTATCCTTAGTGGAGGTAAAATAAAAGAATAAATATCATCACCACCTTTACCACCTTTTCTATTTGAGGCAAAATATCCACTTTCTTCTTTTCCATTAAAAATAATTCCAAAATCATCAAAAGATGAGTTTATGGGATATTTTAAATTTTCTATTCCGTTAATATTTCCTTTTTCGTCTTTTATCACTTTATAAATATCGAATCCTCCCATTCCTTTATGTCCGTCTGAAGAGAAATATAAAGTTCCGTCTTCTCTTACTGTTGGGAATACTTCATCGCCAAGGCTGTTTACTTCTGGTCCTAGATTTACAGGGCGACCTGCGTTACTGTTTTTTATTGTTGATCTGTAAATGTCCATTCCACCGTATCCTTCTGGCGCTTCAGCTGAAAAATACAAATATTTATCGTCATGTGATAAAGCAGGATGCCCAACTTCATAATTTTCGAAACCTGGAATATTTACAACTATTGCTTCGCCCCAAATATTTCCTTTTTTACTTGCATAATATATTTTACAAGGTTCATCCACTTTTTTACCGGCTCTACAACGAGTAAAATACATATCTGTGCCTTTGCTTGAAACAGTGCATGCTCCTTCGTCATCTTCAGAATTTATTCCTCCGGCAACAGGAATTGGTTCACTCCATGAGCCTTTTCTATCTTGACTAACTTCAAAAATATCTGTAAATTTTTGACCTGTTTTGTAATTGCTTCTAGACCCCATACTTCCTTCACGAGAAGATGTGAAAAATAAGGTTCTGTAATCTTTGCTTCCCCAAGCTGGTGAAAAATCAAAGCTTTGTGTGTTGAAATTTGAAACATTAGTAACTTTATATCTGGTTGGGCGACTAATCCATTTTGGTACAAGTGAGCAAGACTCTAAACCTGCTATAGCTCTATGGTCTTGAGGCGAAACTTGAAGATATTGTTTGTAAACTTCAATTGCATCTTCATATTTACCATTCATCCTTAATGCATCGGCATAAAACAATAATACGTCAGGTTTAATAACGCCTTTTATATAATTTTTTTGAGAAATTTTAAAATACATTTCCGATTTGTCAGTGTCGCCTAAGTTTTTAAAACAAATACCTAGTTTGTAATTAACTGAGGCTTTGTCTTCTTGACTTTTTAAACTTGGAACAGCCTTTAAATAATAGTCTTTAGCCAACTCGTATTGAAAGGTGTTATAGTATTCATCTCCCTTGGAAATTAAGGAGCTTTGCGATATTAATAATATCGGAATTAAAATTGCTGTGATAAAAAAAACAATACGTTTCATAGTCTTCGGTTTTTATTTTAAAACTTTGCCAAATATAATAATTTTATTTCTCTAAATATATATCTCTTAAAAAATGTTTTGATTTTGTTAATGTTTTTATATCAACTATCTCTTTAGCAATATGATAGCCTTTAAGTTTGTAGTAAATTATATAATTGTTTTCTGGTAATAAATCAATTTCATAACTTCCATTAGCGTCAGATTGCTGGGAATCCATTAAAATATATTCATCATTCATTATTTGTATATCCACATTTTCCATTTTTTCCTTTGTATTTTTATCATAAATTGTTCCCGAGAGAGTAAAATCTAAAGAAGGAAGTTTGAAATAGTATAAATCTGATTTCCCTAAACCTCCTGTTCGTGTCGAAGATAAAAATCCCTCTTCTTTCATACCTATAAATACTATGCCAAAGTCGTCGCGGGATGAATTAATAGGAAATCCTAAGTTAGAAACTTTATATTCTACTCCGGAAATATGCTTTGCTTTAAAAATATCAAAACCTCCAATCCCTGCATGCCCGTCAGATGAAAAATATAAATCTCCGTTACTCCTTATATAAGGATGTATTTCGTCAGCTTCTGTATTAATATATGGTCCTAAGTTTTTGGGGTGTCCAAAAGGAGAGTTTTTCCTTTCTCTAACAACTTTGTATATATCTTTGCCGCCTAATCCGCCAAGCAATGAATCTGCAACAAAGTATAAAGTTAATTCGTCATCACTAATAGCAGGATGCCCAATTGAAATATTTTCAGGTATTCCAGGAATTTCTACTTCCTTTATTTGCCCCCAGTATGAACCAACTCGTTTTGCTACATAAATTCTGCAACCTTTATCCTTTTTTTTGTCGTATTGGCATCTTGTAAAATATAAATTATTTGATTTGTGGTTTAAGCAAGAGGCTCCTTCTTCGTCTATAGTATTTACTAAGCCTGGTACAATACTAGGTTTTGACCATTTTCCAAATTTATCTTGTTCAGAAAAAAATAGATTTGAACAATATTCGCCAGATTCGGGACTTATAGAAACATGTGTAGGTGCATAACGCCCTGAAGTAAAATATATTTTATGTTTATTTCTAACTTCGTAAAATGGACAATAATCGTGTTCGTTGGAATTTAAAACTGCAAATAATTCAACTTTATGACGTGTTGGATTGTCAATCGATAAAAAAGTTAAGTCTATGCTTTCTATTCCTTTGTTTGCTAATTTGTGATCTGTTGCCAAATCTTTAAAAATCTCGTATTGAATTAATGCAGAATCGTATTTTTGTTGCATGTGCAAGGCTTCACCGTAATATAAAAATTGTAATGGATCCGGATATTTAAGCTCAATTGATTTTTTAAAATATTCTGAAGATTCTTCGGGTATAGAAAGTTTTTTGTAACAATACCCAATTTTAAATGATGCTTCAGCAATAAGATGAGCTTTGCGTTTGGATTTTTTTATTTGTGCTGAATATAATTCAATGGCCTGTGCATACTGCTCCTTATCTAATGCTAGATCGCCCTGTTTTAAATATTTTTGACCAAAAAAAGAAAGTGGTAAAATTAATATTACTATAATAAAAAAATATTTAAACATGTCTGAACTTTTATGGGAGTAAAATAACATAATTTTTACATTTTAAACAAATCTAAAATATAAAAACAAAAAAAGTGCCACTTTATTCAGTGGCACTTAACTAACTATTACTTTAATCTAAAAATTATTTACTATTTAAAACTTTCTAAGTTTTCCATTAATTGACGGCGTGCAAAAAATATTCTACTTTTTACTGTTCCAATAGGAAGATTTGTTTCTTCTGCAATCTCTTTGTATTTATAACCGTCAACAAACATTTGAAAAGGAATTCTATATTCATTTTCTAAATTATCAATTGTTGATTGAATATCATTGGTATTAATGCGGTTTTCTGCATTATACTCTTCATACATTGTGTTTTTTAAGATATACTCATCTTCCGACTCATCATTAATGGTGTTTTTTGCTGATAATTTAGTTACTTGATTCAAATAGGTGTTGCGTAAAATTGTGAATAACCAAGCCTTGATATTATTGTCAGCTGTGTATTTATCACGATATTGAATCGCTTTTACAAAAGTGTCTTGAACTAAGTCTTTTGCAGTTTCTAAATCTCTGGTTAAACTTAGAGCGAAATATTGTAAGCTCTTTTCTAAGTCTAATAATCTTGTGTTAAATTCTTGTGTGCTCATTATGTTTTATTTTAATTTTTTAATAATCTTATTTAAGTATTACAATGCAAAAATACTAAAATAAAATTATATAAAACAAATTAATTTCATTAATTTTATTAACAATTTCAAAAAAAATGTTGATATTCTAAATAAGTAAAATTTTAAAAATCGGTGTTTGTCGGTTATTTAGACGCAATTTTAATTGTTCATCTAAATTACAGTTTATTCGAAAATTTCTAAATTTGAGAAGAAAAACTTAGTTTCAATACTTGCATTTTCATTAGAATCTGATCCGTGAACGGCATTTTCTTGTATTGAAAGGGCATATTTTTTTCTAATAGTATTTTTTTCGGCTAATTCTGGGTTTGTATTTCCTATTAGTTTTCTAAAATCATTTACAGCATTTTCTTTTTTTAAACAAGCTGCATAAATAGGTCCTGAGGACATAAAATCGCATAATTCTTTGTAAAATGGTCTATCTTTATGTATTTCATAAAACTTTTGGGCTTGTTCTTTGCTAAGTTTTGTTTTTTTTAGTGCAATTATTTTAAATCCTGCATTTTTAATATCCAATAAAATATCAAATTCTTTTTCTTGTTTAACTGCACAAGGCTTAATCATTGTAAAAGTAATATTTCCGTTTTCCATAATAAATATTTAAAAATTTAACAATAATGCAATAAGTCCAATAATTAGTCCGACTAAGATATTTATAATTTTCATAATTGCAAAACTTTTTTTCGATTCTGCCAATAATGGGAGAGAACCGTGTCCGTTTTGCACTATGCTGTTTGCTAGTAAAATGCTAAAAGGGATTGTTCCTTGTAAAAATAAAACTAAAAAAACTAAATGCGGACCGGATTGTGGTATTATACCTATTAATATAGCTATTAGCAAAACTATAAAAAGATGGTCATAAATCCAGTTTCCAAATTCTGCAAATTGTAGTAAAATATTTATTCCTAAAAGAGTTACAAATATCCATATTAAAATTTTTGGTAAATGTTTTTTTATTAAGTGTTGCCATAAGTGCATTTTGATAAAATGGTCTTTTGTGAATAGAACAACAATTAATGCAAAAAATGAAGAAATTAAGATAGTAAGTTTAACCCAGTCTATTCCATGTTCGTGATGATGGTCGGTCTCGTGATTATGCTCATTATGTGAATTATCCGAAATATGTTCATGATTATGTGTGTGTTCAATTTTTAAATCACTCATTTCCACTTTTTTTGTTGAATTAGCGGTAGGTAAACTAAAAATTAATTTATCTGAATGCGAATGTCCAATAATTCCAGCAAAAGTTAATCCCACCACACTTAAAATTATGGCTAAAATTATAATCCTTTTAGGTAAAAAACTAAAATTTTTAAAAGAAAAAGTACTACTTGGCTTGTCGTAGCACTCATCGTGTTCGTGAACTTCAAATGAAAATTCTTTGTCGGCGGCATAATTTTTTACTTTTAAATATTTGTCAACTAAAAATCCTGATATTATTGCAAGTACAGCTAAAATACCAAAAAGTAATAAAGCAGTTTTTGGCATTAGGGCTAACATAAAATATGCTTCATCTCCGGCGGTAGCAATCATTGTAGCTAACATTGCACCAAAAGTAAAAAGTCTGTGGGTATATAGTGATACTGCGGTAAAAACTCCCATACAACCAGGTATCAGTCCTAAAATTGTTCCTGTAATAATTTGAATTCCTGGTTTTTTACTAATAACTTTTGTTAATTTACCGCGACTTAAAACATTAAAAAATTCAATTAATAACATTACAATTACAACAAAACTTGTAATCATTAGTGTTTCTTGGATTATACCTTGCCAATTTAGGTTTTTAATTATTTCAAAAAGTTTTGTCATAAAAACTTAGTTTTTCTTTTTTAATAAATTAATATTTTTTATAACAGCAAATCTTTAATTTTGTTCTATATCTACCACAGAAATTGCAATAATTTCTATTTTACGCTCTCTTGATGCTGCGGGACTATAAATTGAATTTCTTGGATCTTTGGGGTCGTCGCTTACTTTTCCGTCAGACAAAGTTTTTCCAAAAGCAACAAACTCGTATTCTAATTGTCCAGATTCTAAATAAGGAATAAATAAACCGTTTTCGTATTCGGCAAAATAATTAACTAAGCTTGAAATACGGCGTTTGGCAAGGTTAATATTATAAGCTGCGGTATTTAGTGGACTTGTATAACCCTTAATGGTGATAATGATTTTTTGACCTTCGTTTAAAAGCTCTTGCATAAGATTTGTAAATTCTAAAAGTTTATTGTAATTGTCCTGAACATTATATGAAAAATAGTAATCTATACTGTCTATGGCTATTAATTTTTCTGATTTTGCTAATCCTCGCGAATACATTTTTCTATAATTTTCTTGTAAATTCAAATAGTCATAATATGTTGTTGTGTAGTTTAAATTAGTAACTGTGTCCCACGAATTTGGTACGGGTTGGTCATTATGAAAATATAATGTTATTGGGACTAAAAGTTTTGTTTTTGTAATAATTGTTGTAATTTTTCTTTCTGTTATTAATTCAGGAATAATCTCTTTTTCGAGTTCGTGATAAAATAAATCATTACAGCAACTTTGTTTTTCTATTGCAAATGCTGACTTTCTATTGCTTGTAAAAAAAGCTAATCCTTGTTCGGGATATATTTTATAATAGCTGTCGTTTTGTGCTGTATTTATTGGATACCCTAGGTTTTCAACTTCTTCCCATACTCTAAAATTTCCTTTCACTTTAAAAATATCATAGCCACCGAGATTTTCGTACCAGTCTGATGAAAAATACAAGCATGAATCTTTATCATTATAAAAAGGAGTAATCTCATTTCCGGGAGTATTGATTAAAGATGTGGTATCTAGGAAGTTACGCAGAGTTTGGTCTTCAATAATCGCTCTGCCTAAATTTCTTACATATCCCCACGAATTATCCGGTAAAACTTCTACATAATAAATATCATAGCCTCCTTCGCCTTCGGGTCGGTCGGAAGAAAATAGGAATATATTGTTTTTACCTTCTCTTTCCAACATAAATGGCTGTGTAGAATTATAGTTAGGTTTATTTATTATATCAGGTAGTTTTTGTGGTTCTGTCCATTTATTATCAATATTTTCAGAAGTATAAATATAAGTATTTCCTGTTTCATAAGATTCAGATATAGTAAACCATAGTGTTTTTCCGTCTTTTGAAAAATGAGGATTAGCAATGTCAAAATCAGGTTTATTTATTGTTTTGTCGAAAAGTTCTGTACTATTATTCGCTTCAAAAAAAATTGTTTGATAAATTTTTGATTTATATATTCTTACACTGTCATTTAAGGGCTTAATTGATGCAAAAGTTAAAATAGAATCTTTATAAAATGAAGTAGAAAAGTCGCTATAAACAGAATTAATATTAGAATCGCATTGAATCACTTCTATTCCTGATGGATTATTGTACATTTTCCATGCTTTTTCGCAGTTTAATATTTCTTGTTTAGACTTTTCTAGCTTTAAATTATTATCATCTTTTTCATTAATTTCTATAAATTTTTGATAATTATATTGTGCTTTAATAAACTCTTCGTTTGCTTTAAGCATTTCGGCATAATAATATATTGCTTCGGGATATTTTTTTTGGTTTTTTTCTGTTAAATATCTATAATGTTTGGCTGCTCTTACATAATCGTTATCTAAGCGATAAGCTTGTGCGGTTTTCCAAACAATATCTTGCATTCTATGATTAAATTTTAGAGCTTTTTCGTATAGTTTTGCAGCTCCGTACCAGTTTTTTTCTTGAAAAGCTTTGTCGCCAGAAATTATAAGCTGAACTACTTCTTTGTCCTGTGCATAAGAATTTATACTTAGAAATATTATTAATATGTAAATTATTTTTATTTTCATCATATAAAATCCGGACATTTTTTATATTCAGGAGCTTGAAAAGGTTTAGGTTTTAAAAATATATAAATAATAGAAAATTCTGCTCCACCTTTTCCTTTACTAATTGTGCTTAAATTTGAAAAATTTATATCATAATTAAAACAAATTTTAAAATTATGGTATTTTAATCCAAAAACAATAATACCTGCATCGCTAGTTCTAAGCAAAGCTCCAAAATATAATGATTGTAAATTTATGGGGTTATAATCTAGTCGCATAATTCCGCCTATATTTATTTCATTATGTTTTTGTTGTAACATATGTAGAAAATGAGCTTCTAAATAAAAATCGTTTACTATTTCATATTCTGCAAAAGCAATTGTGGAATGTTTTATTGGTAAAATCATTTCTGAATTTTCAAAAAAACTACGTTTAGCTTGCAAAAAATGATATGCAGAATATCCCAATTCGAAATTAAATTTGTGATTATATTTATATTTTAGTTTTATTCCTGTTGCAAAATCAGGATAAGACATTTTATGATTACTTAGAATTTCATCTGAGGGTAAATTTTCATCAAACCTTTCTCCATCGTATTGGTTTCCAAAATAAAGCTTATTAAAATCTATTCCGTGCATTACATATCCGCCAGTAAAACCTAAGCCTAGTTTGAAGTTTTGCGATTTATCTAAACTTAGTTGATAGGCAAGATTAAGATATAATTGTGTAGTTCCAAATCGTCCGTCTCCTGCAATGTCGTTGTTTATTTGCAAACCAATTCCGGAGCGGGAATTTTTAATAAAAGTATTATCAAAGCCTGCATCTATTGAACCTGCAAAACTTGAGTAGGCATCTGTAAAACTATTCCATTGATTTTTATTATTTAAAACAAATCTATAATCTCCAGGAAAATCACCTGCGTTTGAAGGGTTTAAGAAAAGAGGGGAGGAGAAAAATTGACTAAAATGTATATCTTGTGAATAGCTTACTTTGATAAAAAAAGTAGAACTCAAAATCAATATTGCAAAAAATATACTTTTCATGAATTAATTGTAAAGTTAATAATTTTTACAATAATTCAAATTTTAAGTAAAAATAATCTCACAATTATTTCTTTTTTTTATGCTTGATTACAGCACAATTCTTGTAAATTAACAGCTTCGTTTATAAGTTCAGGCTCTTGAAGATAACCGGATTTTTGACATTGGTCTAACCAATATATTATGTTTTTAAAATTAATATAAGTTTTTTGCTCATATTCTTTAATATCTTTTCTTTTGTCGGAATAGACCTTGTTTTGATAAGCACAACTAGCATTAAAAGTGGAATTAAGTAAACGAACAGCAATAGGTTTCTTGTTTTGCTCGATTAAGTATTCATATAGATCTACTATTTTAATACTAAATTGAAAAAGCCTTTTAATTGTTTGATAATGTGATAAAGTTTCCATGGCAATAATTTTTTTACAATATACTACATTTTTATGACAAAAACAAATAAATTTTAAATTTTTACAAAATATTTTCATAAAATTATGTTTTACTTGTAATTACTTTCCGATTATTAAGCTATTTTAAATTTTTTATTTATTTTTATATTTTAAAACACTATATTTGCTTTTATTTAAGACAAGAATTTAAACAAGATGAAAGTTAAAAATAAGGCTGCTTTTATTTACTTAATTATTCTATTTATTATAAGTGCAAGTTTGCTTGTGTTTATTTTTCCACGCGAAAAGCAATTCAAATATACTTATAATCATGGTGCTCCTTGGCTTTATGAAAATTTAGTTGCAGAAATAGATTTTCCTATTTATAAAACACAAGATGAAATTAATATTGAGAAGGATAGTATAGTAAGAAATTTTGTGCCACATTATATTAAAGACAGTTTTGCAATTAATGAATATAAAAATTTAGTGCAAAGTGAAATTGAAGAGATATTAGCTTCATTTAAAACAAGTAAAAACAATTTGTTTTTATTTAATATTAAAAATAAACAAATTAAAATAGTTGAGGATTTTTATAGTGAGTTTGAAAAAATTAATTCAAAATATTATAAGCGTGGAATAATTGAACTTTCCGAATTTGACTTGAATAATAATGCATTGGAGGTTTATTTTGACAAAAATGGAGACTCTGAATTAATTTCTGTAAATAATTTTTACACTAAGTTTGAATTTAGTAAAGCTTTGTTAGAAATTTACGAAGAGCATTTATCTGAGTTGCTTGATACTGCTATGACAAATAAAATAAAAGTTTTAATTTCACCTAGTTCTATTCAACCAAATATTTTATATAATAAAGTTTATAATGAGCAAGCAATTGATGAGGAAGTTGCGAAAATAAGTCCGGTTTTGGGGGTAATTCAAGCAGGACAAGTGATTATACGCAAAGGCAATATTGTTGGTGATTATGAATATAAAGTATTAAACTCTATGCAAGATTATCTGACAAAAGATTTACAACATAATACTTGGAAAGTTAGCCTAGGAATTTCAATAATTTTTATTTTATTATTCTCTATTTTGTTTTTATATTATTTAAGTTTTTATAGAGAAATTGTTAATTCATTTAAAATGAGTAGTTTTTTTTCTATTCAAATGTTAGTAACAATATTGACTGTTTATATAGTATTTCAATATACAGAATTTGATGTAAATAATATTCCCTTTGTACTTTTCCCACTTTTAATGATGACTTTTTATAAGTTTAGAGTTTCATTTTTTGTTTATTTATTTACTTTATTTATAGTTGGTTTTTTTGCAGCATCTCAATTTGAGTTTTTAATTATTCAGATATTAGTTGGTTTAGTAGCTATGTTTAGTTTAAAAAAGAGCCAAAAGCGTCAACATATTTTTATAACTATCCTAATTGTTTTTTTAACTTATTTTTTATTAAATTATGGTTTCTCATTGATGAAAGGAAAGGGTTTTGGCATTGAGTTTTTAAAAGATTTAAAACCTTTTGTAGTCAGTTCATTTTTAGTTCTCTTGTATTTGCCTTTTGTATATATTTTAGAAAAATCTTTTGGCTTAGTTTCTGATTATACTTTATTGGAATTGAGCGACACTAATCATCCTGCTTTAAGGTTACTTTCAGAACAAGCACCCGGTACTTTTCAGCATTCTATACAAGTATCCAATTTAGCCGAAGCTGTGGTAAATGAATTGGGAGGAAATTCTTTGTTAGCAAGAGTTGGAGCTTTATATCATGATATCGGAAAGACTTATCATTCAGAATATTTTATCGAAAATCAATCAGGTTTTAATATACATACTGAATTAGATTTTGAAGAAAGTGCAACGAAAATAATTTCTCATGTTGAAGAAGGTGTGTTATTAGCCAAAAAGTATAAACTTCCTTCTCAGGTAGCAGAGTTTATAACAGCTCACCATGGAACTTCATTAACTAAGTATTTTTATAATTCTTGGATAAATGCTAATCCTGATTTAGAAGTTAATGTTTCAAATTTTAAATACCCTGGTCCAAAACCTAGTAGCATTGAAACTGCTGTTATGATGATGGCTGATGCAATAGAGGCCGCTTCAAGAACTTTAAAAGATTATACGGTTGAAAATATTCACGAGACTGTATCTAAAATAATTGATGCCCAACTTAAAGACGCACAGTTTGATGATGTTAATATTACACTAAAACAGATAACTAAGGCTAAACAAATTTTTGCTCAAAAAATAAAAAACATTTATCACGCCCGCATAGTTTATCCTGAAATTAACAAGAAAGATTAAATAAAAAACAATATATTTGCGGGCTTAAAGTTATAAGTATGTTTTTCTTTGTTTATGAAATTGAAATTTATATTTAACATTATAATATTATGTCTTATTAGCAGTTTTGCTTTTTCTCAAACTGCAAAATTGAGTGGAAATGTATATGATTCAAATTCAAAAGCTTTGCATTATGCAAATATTAGCGTTTTGGGTCATAAAATTGGTACTACCAGCGATAAAAATGGTTTTTTTGAATTAACAGTTCCTGCTTCTGTTGATATAAATGTTGAAATTTCATATTTAAGTTTTGAAACTAAAACATTTTTATTGCATTTAAAACCTAATGAAGTTTTTAATATTGAAATTAACTTAGTTGAATCTGCGAATATTTTACCAAGTGCCGAAATTGTTTCAACAACGGATAGGCATGGCTCAGCAATGCGTTTAAATCCTGAGATTTCTCTTAAAATTCCTAGTATTGGCGGATTTGAAGATATGTTAAAATCTTTGCCTTCTGTTTCTTCAAGTAATGAACTTAGCTCACAATATAATGTTAGAGGTGGAAATTTTGATGAAAATTTAGTTTTTGTAAATGATATTGAAGTTTTTAGACCTATTTTGATAAGATCAAGCCAGCAAGAAGGCATGAGTTTTATAAATTCTGATATGGTTTCGGCAGTTGTTTTTTCGGCAGGCGGATTTGAAGCAAAATATGGAGATAAAATGTCTTCTGTACTTGATATAAAATATAGAAAACCTTCGCAATTTGGTGGAAGTATTAATGCCAGCCTACTTGGTTCTAATGTTCATGTAGAAGGAGTGAGTAAAAACCACCTTTTTAGGTATAATACAGGTTTAAGGTATAAAACTACAAAATATGTTTTAGGAACTTTAGACACAGAGGGTAATTATGACCCTCGTTTTTTTGATTTTCAAACTTATTTAACTTACGATTTTAGCGATAAATTTGAATTAAGTTTTTTAGGAAATATTAGTAATAATGTTTTTGATTTTATTCCAAAAGATAGAGAAACTTCTTGGGGTACTTTAAATGAAGCACTTAAAATTATGATGTATTTTGAAGGTCAGGAAAAGAATAAATTTCAAAATATGACGGGTGCCATTACTGCAAGTTACAAGAAAAGTAAGAATTTAAACATGAAGTTTATTTTGTCTTCTTATTATGCTATGGAGCAAGAAACTTTTGATATTTTATCTCAGTATTATTTAAATGAATTGGATAAACAATTAGGTTCTGATAATTTGGGCGACAGTGTTGCAAATATTGGTATAGGTTCTTATCTAAATCATGCAAGAAATTATTTGGACGCTTATGTTTCTTCTTTTAAATATATTGGTGATTATAAAATTGGTAATCACAATATTTTATGGGGTACTCAGTACAATTATGAAACTTTTAATTATGCAGTTCACGAATGGAATATGGTTGATTCGGCAGGATATTCTTTAGGTTCTTATGGTTATTCCCAACAAGAATTAATTCCTGCAAATCGAGATATACTTCCTTTGTTTTATACTGATATAGATAATATGGCGATTTATAGTAATAGAATTAATGCCTTTATTCAAGATTCTTATCTTATAAAATTGAATGCTGGCGAATTTTCTATGGGTGGAGGATTGAGGCTTAATTATTGGGATTTTAATAAAGAATTTTTGCTAAGTCCAAGATTAAATATCGGTTTTAAACCTAATTGGAAAAAAGATATAGTTTTTCGTTTTTCTACAGGATTATATCATCAACCTGTTTTCTTTAAGGAAGTAAGGCGTTTGGATGGTAGTTTGAACTCAGATATTAAAGCTCAATCTTCTTATCAGCTTGTTGCCGGCGGTGATTATATTTTTAAAGCTTGGGGGCGACCTTTTAAACTTGTTACAGAAGCATATTATAAATATATGTATAATTTAATTCCTTATGATATTGATAATGTTAGAATTAGATATTATGGGGAAAATTTGGCTTCGGGTTATAGCATGGGTTTTGAAGCAAAGGTAAACGGAGAGTTTGTTCCTGGAACAGAATCTTGGTTTAGTGTTGCAATTATGCAAACTATGGAAGATATTGAAGGTGATTTTTATAAACAAAGAAACCCAAACGGTACAATTGATACTGTTTATTTAGGTATGATACCTCGACCAACCGACCAAAGAATTAATTTTGGAATATTTTTTCAAGATTATATTCCTAAACACGAAACTTGGCAGGCTTATATTAATTTATTGTTTGGAACAGGATTGCCGGTAGAAAAAGCAGATAAGCCGGCGCGTTTTGGACCTTATAGGCGTATAGACCTTGGTATTTCAAAACAACTTTTAGATGGACAAGGAAAATTTGCTCAAACAAATAAGTTTTGGGCTAATTTTAAATCTATTTGGTTAAGTCTTGAAGCTTTTAATTTAATTGATATTAAAAATGAAGTTTCATACACTTATGTAACAGATATACGCGGTCAGCAATATGGCGTTCCCAACTATCTTACAGGGCGAAGGTTTAATCTGAAATTAATGATAAAATTTTAAAATGTATTTTTCCAAAATATCAGAAAAAGTATTTTTTATTTTATTTCAAAATTAATTTTTCTTGCTTATTAGAAGCGTCTTTTATTATATAAATTCCTTTGCTTAAGTTAGTTAAATTTATGGTTTCAAAATCGTTTATAATTTTGTGTTTTAAAATTAATTTTCCATCAATACTATAAATTTCAATAAAATCTTTGGCATTTTTTACGCAAATACTACTTTCACTAGGGTTGGGATAAATATTTAGGTTTTTAAAACTATTTTCTGTTATATTAGAAAATAATGACCCCATTAAATAATCTATTCTTAAAATATTATTATTCTCGTCACAGTATAAAGTTATAATTGGATTACGCCAATGTTTTGCCCAAAAATAATATTTATTGATAATTTCATTAGCAACTTCTGTTTTGAAAAAAGTCGTATTCCCCACATACCCAAAAATAGAGTCCACACTTGTTCCTGTTTCATGTATTCTTAAAACCTCAAAATTACCAAAATCTGATGTTAAATTTCCCCAGGCATCAGCTTCAAGTTGTTTGTCAATATTTCGGCGGTATATTGTGTCGTAGTCGCTTGAGTTTTCGTTAACAACTACTTCCCAGTAAGAATTATTTATTTTATTATCTAAATAATTTGCCGGTGTAAACATAAGTAACTCCGGTGGAGTATTATATGTGCTTTTATAACCCATACCATAATCTGAGTAAAAACCTTCGGCAAATAATCCTTGGTTGTCGGTATAAAACAACATATAGCCCCAGTTATCAAGAGGAGCACCGCCACCAGGCCCTGCATAAATAAAACCAGGTCCATAAGTATAAAACTGCGATAAAGGAAACTCTTCGGCGAATTCTAATTCTTGTTTTGGAGCATAACAAGCAAAATTATCGTAATCTTTAGTTAAGCCTGAAAAGTCCCAAGTTAAATTTTCTCCTCCAATTAAATCTATTGTTATATCAGGATTCATATCAACATATATCAAAAAAGTGTCAGTAGCTTGTGCTAAGTCGGATTGTTGTATCACTATTTGTGATTTTGCAAAAAATAAAATGCTTAGAAAAATTAAAATAAAAAATATTTTTTTCATAATGTCATGTTTTAAAAAAATAACTATATTTGTATAAAATGTAAATTTAGAATAAGTAAATGAAAAAACAAAAAAAATATTACACTTTTTTTGATGCTTTAATAATAAATATATTTACCTTTTTTGCAGTTTTACTTTTGTGGGCTATTATTGATTCTGTTGATTTATTTAATCCTTTAGATGATTTTTTTGATAATTTTGATTATACAGATTTGTATTATTCCGAATTGCGACATAATGATATGGTGCCTGATACTGACATCTTTATTGTAAATATTGGTCATTTAAGTCGTGCCGAGTTAGCAAATCAAATTTTAACTTTACAAAAATTTCAACCTAAAGTTATTGGTATAGATGCCGTTTTTGCAGAAAAAAGAGGGATGGAAGATTTTTTGTTAAAACAAGCTTTGCATTCAAACAATAATATTGTTATGGGAGGTTTTGGTGTTTTTGATGAAGAGGACGAAGACCAAGCTATTGGTATAATAAAATCAGATCCTTTTTTTGGCGACTTGCCGGTAGGACATTTAGAATTTATAGCTGACCCAACAATAGTTAGAGAATTTGATAAGTTTATTAAATTTAACGATACAATAATCAATGCTTTTTCTTTAGAAATAATGAGCAAATATGATGAAGAAGTTTTTTTGGATTTTGCCAAACGTAAAACAAAAACAGAGCTTATTAATTATCGAGCAGGTTATCATCCTTATATAATTTTTGATTATGAAGAAGTTAATGATACAAATTCAAATTTAGAAATTATAAAAGATAAAATTGTATTAATGGGTTATGTAAGAATGTTTGAAGGAGCAGCAACAGATACGACAGATAGTCATTTCACGCCACTAAAACGTTCGGAATATGGTTATGCCGACACAAAAGGTATTGAAATTCACGCACATATCCTAAGTATGATGTTGGCTAAAAATTATATTTACAAATTACCAAACTGGATAAATTATTTGATAGCTTTAGTTATATGCCAACTGTTTTTGATGTGGTTGGTGTATTATTATGTGCATGGGGCTAAATTGTTCGACATTTTATCAAAACCAATACAATTTTTGTTGATAATACTGGTTTTATGGGCTACTTTTATGATTTTTGCAAAATTTGGTATGAAAATTGATATGATACCATCAGTGCTGACTTTGGTATTGTGTATTGAGGTGCTTTATTTGTACGAAGAAACATTAGAACTTTTTAAAATAGATTCATATTTAACACAAAAATTTAATTATACAAAAGATGAAAGAATTAAAAATTTTCGCCGTATTATTCGCTTTGAGTTTATTCGTGATAGGTTTAAACGCTCAAGAAAGCGAATATAAAGTGTTTTACTTTTCAGGTAATCCTGTAATTCTTGAAAAAGGTAAAGAAGTAAACATAAAAAGAGACACTTACTTGAACTCTAAAACTAGCATTAAGTTACCTGCTAATACTTATTTAGTACTGACAAATAAAGACGAGGTTCCTATGGGTATTAGCAATCCCGGAACTTACAGCATTAAAGATTTGAATAAAATTTATGAAAATGTTGGTAATAGTAATTTAACCCAAGAGTTTTTTGATTATATAGCTAATAATATGATTGAAGAAAGTGAAAAAGCAAGGCGTAGCGGTGGGGTTTATAGAGCTGTAGGAGATATTTTGTTAGCCCCCTTTGATGAGGCAATTTTATTGGTTGATAGCCTAACTCTTACTTGGAAAAATCCTAAACAAAAGACCTTGTATTTGAAAGTTTATAACCCCGGAAACTGGGATTTAATTTATAATATTCCAATATCTGATACGAGCTATACTTTGTATTATGAAGCTGATAAATTTGTGAAAGGTAGAGAATATGCTTGGACTGTTTATCATGGAGAAGACCATCCGCAACAAGGGACTATTCTTAGAGTTTTTACCTTTGCTGATGATAGCTGGAAAGAAAACTTTAATAATCAATTACAAGTGATTAGTAAGGGAGAAAATTTGGAAGTAAATAAAATTAAAACTTTAAGATTATATTTAGATAATAATATTTACCCTTTAAATGAATAATTTTTAAATTAAACTATAATAGTAAATTCATCTCTATCGTTAAGAGCTGGAAAACTTTTACGGTATTCATTAATTATTTCGGTATCAATAATTGCATTGATAATTTCTTCTTGATTATCTTTTGCTAATGCAATTTCTTCGCCTTTGGGGTCAATTATACAGGAACCTCCATTGTAAATTAAATTATTCCCATCTTTACCAATTCTATTGCAAGCAATGACGTAAGCCAAATTTTCGATAGCTCTTGCTCTTAATAAAATATCAAACATTTTACGTCTTTCTACAGGCCAAGACGCAACATTTATCATTAGGTCATAGTCTTCCACATTTCTATTCCATACAGGAAAACGTAAGTCGTAGCATATTTGGAATAGAATTTTAAATCCTCTAAATTCAAAAACAACTCTTTCATCTCCTTTGCTAAACATTTCTGCTTCGCCACCAAGTTTAAATAAATGTCTTTTTTTGTATTTAACAATTCTACCATCTGGTTTTACAAAAGTAAAAACATTGTAAAATAAGCCATTTTCTTTTAATATCATGGAAGTTGCTATGGCTGCACCCGAAATTCTTGATATTTCACTAAGCATTGTTAAACTTATTCCGTTTTCATCTTCGGCACAGTCGTGAATATTGTTTGTAAAACCTGAATTAAACATTTCAGGAAGTACGTATAAATCAGAGCCGGGGTTTTGTAAAATTATTTTATTATAATTTTTTAAATTTTCCTCTGCATTTTCCCAAATAATATCAGTTTGTAATACTGAAACTTTTAATTTACTCATAACCTGTTTCAAATTTATTTTTTTTAAGTCCTGTAAAGCCCTTATATTGTTTTTTCAATCTTTCCATTATTTCTATATCGTTGCCTTGCATATCTAATAGTCCTATCACACCTAATTTTCTATTTTTTTTATTTAATAACCTCATAACAACCGGCACATCAGCTGCTTTTGCAATTCTAATAAAGCCTTTTTTCCAATTTTTAGTTTTTTTTCTAGTTCCTTCAGGTGTTATCACAAGATAAAATCTATCTTCTGCTTCTATTAGGCTTTTAATTGCAATATCTGTTATTCCTGTTCTTTTACCTCTGTCAACAGGAATTCCGCCCATTTTTTTTAAAATAAACCCAAAAGGACCCCAAAAAGCCTCTTTTTTTATTAAAACTTTTGGTTTATAGTTGTATAGGTGAAAATATAGTTTTCCTAAAACAAAATCCCACATGCTTGTATGTGGTGCCATTAAAACCACTGCTTTTTTCACATCCGGAAACTCGTTATATTTCCATCTGTTTAGCTTGAAGTATATTTTAGCAAATGTTTTCATTATCATATTCTTTGATAATTAACTTGTGATTTTGTTTTAATGTTTTTAAAATTTTTTCATACAAAGATAACTTAATTGTGCAAATTATACTACAATTTTCTTGAAATGTTTGAGATTTTATGTTTGCCTCATAGTCTTTAAGCACTTTCATTACAAAATTCACATCTTCATAGTCAAAAATAATTTCAAGTTTGTTTTCTATATATTTTTTTATGATTTTTGCATTATCTAAAGCATTTTTTGCAGCAGTTTTATAAGCATTTATCAAGCCTGGTACTCCAAGTTTTGTTCCACCAAAATATCTAACAACAACAATAAGTGTATTTGTTAAATTCATTGATCTTATTTGACCCAAAACTGGTGGTCCTGAGCTATTTGTTGGCTCTCCGTCATCAGAAGCTCTATAAATTTCTTGGTTTTTACCTATAATAAAAGCATAAACCTGGTGTCTAGCATCGAAATATTTCTTTTTTAATTCGTTAAGATGTTGTTTTACTTCATTTTCAGAAATTACATGAAAAGCAAAGGCTAAAAATTTGCTTGATTTCTCTGTATATATGCCTTCACTTTGTTTATCAATAGTATAAAAATAGTCGGTTCCCATTGGCTTGAAAAAAATCTAAAAATCTTTTTATTTACATTTTCAATCTTTTTTCAATTTCTTCAACGTCTGCTTTAAACTTTTTGTCGGTATCTATTAAGTTGTTTACTGTTTTAAAAGCGTGCAAAACAGTAGCATGATCTTTATTTCCAATAGCAGAACCAATAGCTGCTAGAGAAGACTTTGTCATTGTTTTTGCAAAATACATAGCTATTTGTCTGGCTTGCACTATTTCACGTTTACGCGTTTTAGAGGCAAGGGTTTCTACTGGCATTGAAAAATAATTACAAACAACTTTTTGGATATAATCAATAGAAACTTCTCTTCTGGTACTCTTAACTAGTTTGTCAATCATGTTTTTAGCTAGTTCTAATGTAATTTCTTTTTTGTTAAGAGTTGATTGAGCCAACAAAGATATCAAAGCTCCTTCAAGTTCGCGTATATTGTTTGTTATGTGCGAAGCAATATATTCAAGAATTTCTTCTTTTATAACTATACCGTCTTTATATGTTTTTTTCTTTAAAACTTTAATTCTAGTTTCAAAATCTGGTTCTTGTAAATCGGCAGATAGACCCCATTTAAACCTTGACAGCAATCTTTGTTCCATGCCGTTTAGTTCTACAGGTGGTTTATCAGAGGTTAAAATTAATTGTTTTCCATGTTGGTGCAAATGGTTGAAAATATGAAAAAATACTTCTTGAGTTCCTTCTTTTTTAGAGAAATATTGAACATCATCAACTATCAATACATCTATCATTTGATAAAAATGAATAAAATCATTTCTATTATTATTTCTAGTAGCTTCCATATATTGAGTTAAAAACTTGTTTGCGTCAACATATAAAACTACTTTTTCCGGCATTGTTTTTTTTACTTCTATACCAATAGCTTGAGCCAAATGCGTTTTGCCTAATCCTGAACTTCCATAAACAAACAAAGGATTAAAAGCAGTACCTCCGGGGTTTTGAGCAACTGCATAGCCTGCCGACCTAGCTAATCGGTTACATTCACCTTCAACAAAATTATCAAAAGTATAATCTAAGTTTAGGTGGGGGTCAACGTGTACTTTTTTTATACCTGGAATTACAAAAGGATTTACAATTGCGTTAGCTTCTAAATCAAGTGGTACTTGCACAGGGCGATTAGTTATTGGAGTTTTGTCGCTCGAAGGCTTTTTTAGAACAAAAGTTTTATCTGAATTAGAACCATTTTCCATTACTACATGATACTCTAGTTTTGCGCCATGACCAATTACCTTATGTAAAGTTTTTTTAAGTAAGTCAAGAAAATTTTCTTCAATAAATTCATAAAAAAACTCACTTGGTACTTGAATAGCTAACACCGTATCATTAAGTTCTAGTGGAATAATAGGTTCAAACCAAGTTTGATAACTAATCTTAGGCACATTATCCTTAATGATTTGTAAGCACTTTCCCCAAATTTCTTCACATTTTTTTACCATTTCATCAAACACCTTTTAATTATAATGTTAATAATTTTATTTAAAACAGCCTTTTTTTTTGCTTTTAGAATTAAAATCTAAACTTCATTTCTGTAAAACAAATTTCAGCAAAAATTTCCATTAACCTCACTGTCAGAGGGTTTGCTAATGTTTTGCTTTTGTTTAAGCAATAAAAAAA
>Ga0265293_10003307_pt1 | contig 30108 bp, 35 predicted proteins | sample Munlanlewell138R_FD_192505 | JGI IMG/M metagenome (GOLD analysis project Ga0265293, IMG submission 192505) | Leachate microbial communities from a municipal landfill in Southern Ontario, Canada - Leachate well 138R | ecosystem: Engineered > Solid waste > Landfill > Unclassified | place: Canada... | reverse complement strand
AGTGAGGAACAAACGAAAGTTTGGGAATCATAAAGGGCCTATAGCTCAGTTGGTTAGAGCAAGGTGCTCATAACACTTAGGTCGTCCGTTCAAGCCGGACTGGGCCCATTTTACACAAAAATATGCTCTAACCTTGAATTATCCTCGGGGTTAGAGCATATTTGTTATATGGGTAAAGAAAAAGTAAACTATAGAAGAGCGAGATATCCCTATGATGGATATCTGTTGAGCAAACCCTTTTTCCATGCTAAAGAGGGCCGCTACATGGTTCTCTTAATAAGAGAATCGGATAAACACAAAACTACCACATCATATGCAAGGTACTTGTATTCGGTAGCTCACAAGACTCTTTTGAGTAAAGAGCTACACGTTGACCATATTGATGAGGACAGAACAAATGACACTATAGGCAACTTACAAGTTTTGTCCCACCAGAGCAATGTGTCTAAGATGAATAAGCTAAGGAAATCCTCTAGGGAAATTGTAGAGTTAAAGTGCCCATGGTGTCAGGCACTATTTCACAGGGAAAAGCGACAGACTTTTTTATCCAAAGGTGGGGTGTTTACAGCTTGCTCCCGGAAGTGCTCAGGGGAGGTAAGGTCCTTTCTGCAAAACAAAAGCAACCGACCTGAAGAGAAAGTGAATGAGGTGTTGTCGAGGATCTCGGAAAACTTTATTAGGGTAGTACAGGAAGGGCATCAGCCGGGGGTAGCATGCTCGGGAATAGAAGCCTCTCACCGGCAAGAGGACTATGCTGCTTTTTCTGACCCCTTGTGATAAAACGAGTGATACCAGCTTTTTGTTTTGAAATAATCTTCTTATTGGTATAGTATCTATAAGAAATAAAAGAGAGAACATCATGTCAAATCGCATAGAGTACTATCAAGCTTACCAGAACCTAGGTCTAGACCTTTTGCAGAAAACCCAAGGTAAACTCTTTATAATCTTCGATTTAGAGACCACAGGGTTCGATGGGTCTGAGGGTGACCAGATAACACAGATAGCAGCAGGTCTTGTGGATGGTACTACCCTGGAGATGGTAGGAGATCCCTTCTATGTGAGGGCAGGTCTTATACCACAAAAGGTGGAGCAGCTTACCGAGGAAGTTCTAGGATTAGAAGACCCTGGGTACCAGAGTCTACATTGGATTCTGGCGTTGAATCACCATCACCCTCTTACCCAGGATGAGAGTGAACACCTTAAAAATCTCCTTGAAAAAGGAAAGATTAGTCAGGATGAGTACACCTCCAGAGTTATCCTTACCTCCAAGGAGGTTAATCTGGGGCCTGACTACAAAGGAAGAGATAAGATTGTAAAGTATAATCAGCCTCATAAACTTTCTGTTGAAGAACTTTCAGAAGTCCTACACCAGGATTCTACAATGAGAAAGAGTGAAGAAGAAGCTATTGATGATTTTCTTACGTTAGTAGAGGACACAGGAACCTTTCGTTTTATAGGGCACAATGCGGATAGTTTTGATAAGAAGTTTTTCTTAGATAGATGCCGCTATTATGGAGAAGGCCCTACCAAGATGACGGTCACTGATACCATGTGGTTGTCTCGGCTTTTGTTCATTCCTGCTCTGAGGACTATGGCAGGTAATGGGGATTTGGAGTCCATGGAAGTCATGGGGGCGCTCAATGTGCTTGACAATGAGGCTAAGCTGTCATCAAAGTTACAGGACCTACGCAATGCCTTTGGTATCCCTGAAGATGAGGCGCACACTGCCTTGGGGGATATCAGGGTAAACCTTAAAGTGTTGGTCTGGATTCAGAAATACTTGAAAAAACATAATGAACTATTACTGGGTTCCCTGAACAGCGAGTTCGAGATGCTAAAGGTGGAAGCCTTTGCTAGTTACCAAAAAAATGATTTCAGGTATTGATATGAAAAGAAAGATAGTGCTGAATGCCATTGGACACTTTCAGAAAAGAGCCTCAATGCAGAAAATTTCTGCAGTACAGGTGGAAAGGGAAGTACGCTGTGAGCTAGAAGAACTTCCTGCAGTGGTAATGGAAGAGGCAGACAAGGTCATCATCGACCAGACGCAGCTGGACAAGAACCCCAACGGGTATGTTCGAGTGCGTAAGGAAACTGTCCGGGGTAAAGGGAGAGGCATCTCAGAGTATTCCGAGTACACTTTCACCAGTAAGGATTTCTCCAAGAACTTGGAGGATACCATCCCTATTTCTGAAGATCTTTTTCATAGAATTTATGCTCTAGGGAAAAGCCCCCAGAAGAAGACCCGATATCGTTGGAAGGGGTGGGATATTGATGCCATGGAAGATGGTAGAGTCGTTGCTGAGTATGAGATGGCAGATGATCAGACCAGCGTTAAGGTACCTGCTTTCTTCAAGGTAAAGGCAGTACTCTACCCCACTATCCAGGTGGGCTCAGAGTTGGTGAAGAAAATTCCTGTGAAGTGAGTTATTTTTTCAAAACCTTGTTAAAAGATGATTTTATCTTGTGTAAATGTCTTTAATAGCATCAGGATGTCCTGCACTACATGATGTTAGTAGCACCACATAAAACAAGGAGATACCACATGGTAACCACATCGAAGAAGACCACTGCTGTCAAGTCCGCTTCCAAGCCCACCAAGGCTGCTGCAAAGGCTCCAGCCACTCCCGTGAAGACTGCATCCGTCAAGAAGGTTGTCAAGACTGCTGCTCCTGCTAAGAAGGCCTCTGCTGCCCCTAAGAAGACTGCTCCCAAGGCTCCCAAGAAGGTCTAACCCTCAAGGGGTTAGTCAAGTATCTAAGAGGGGCCTCTCTCTAGGCCCCTCTTATTTTAGGAGGTATTATGTTTTTTTTGGATGCTGCTAACGAAAAGGTGCTGGAGCCACAGGCTCCAGCTGTCAAAAGTGAGCCCGAAAATCGTCGCTTAAAAACAACTTCTTATGGGGATAGGAATTACCATGGTGTATCTGTCTATTCTGAAGACAGAAGTTCTACCAATTACTTGACCATAGAAAAATACATGCTGGAGAGTAGATTGGACTCTAAGGTGGAGTGGTTCTTCCCCGAAGCCTATCTGCAGTTTTTCCTAGCGGAATTAGGTATGGACACCCTTACCTTTTATGAGAATTTACCAGTTGACCTCCTTTCTGATGACCCTGATAAGGCAGTCGTTCTGGGGCTCATGGAATATCCTCAGGTCATAAACCACCCCGAGTTTGATCCTTACCTGGTCTATCACTTATCCGAAGCAGAATATCTACATGCTGATGCAATCTGTAATGAGATAATGAATAAATTTCCAGGATCTCAGGCGTTAGCCTCTTCCTTCAGGGCAAAAGCATTATAATGGCAGTATCCAGTAAACAGATCACAACTGACCTAATGGCATACCTAAGGGGTTTCCGTAGGATGTACCTATTGGCCACCGAGGTGAAGTATAATCACTGCAGGAGTGACGTCCTAGCAGTGGATAATAAGGCCATTGTGGAGTTTGAAGTCAAGGTAAGCAAAGCTGACTTTTTGAAGGACTTTGACAAGCACTTGGTCCTGGGGTACAGAAAGTGGAAGACCAGTGTTCCCAAGCATGCTATGTACAATGGTAAGGTGGCCTCCGAGAAGAAGTACTTTGTTCCTCATTTCTTTTATTTTGTGGTGCCGGCGGACCTGGTAAAGGTGGTGAAGGAGAAGTGCAAGGATTATCCTAAATATGGCATTATATTGTGGGATCCTTCTTACAAGTATAGGGTAGGTATAGTTAAGTCTGCAAAACCTCTAACTAATGAGCCCACTAACAAGAGTGTGGTTCAGAAGATATTGAGGAGGGCAACGAATGAGTTAGTCTCCCTAAGGGCAAAACTATATTCTCAGGATCTAGTAATAGAGGAAGACCCCGAGGAGGATGGTGCTGAGCAAGAAGAGCTTGAGCTACCTAAGGAATAACTCATGAAAGTAGTTTCCTTTGTTTTATGGGGAGACAACCCCTTGTACACCCTCGGGGCAATCCAAAATTGTAAGGACGTCTCCACGATGTACCCGGGGTGGGAGTCCTGGGTATATGTCTGCGGTAAAATACCCTCGGACATATTACACAAGCTAAAACAGGTAGCTTCTAGGGTAGTACATGTAAGGGATCTTGGTAACTGTAAAAATACGTTTTGGAGGTACTCCCCTGTATTAGATAAGTCTGTTAAGGTGTTTACTTCTAGGGACTGCGACTCTCGTATAACCCAAAGGGAGTGCTCCCTAGTAAAGCAGTGGGAAGAGTCTAAAAAGGATTTGCATATTATACGAGATCACATAGGGCACACGTCCCCCATTTTAGGAGGGATGTTTTCTATGCACCAAGGCTATCTGTGGTACTCTTTGGGAACCCTGATGAAAAGATTCATAGGAGGGGAGGAACTACTAGACTCGGAAATAATGAAGTACCTAGGCAACGGACTGTATGGATATGATGAGCTGGCTTTAGAAAGGCATATTTACCCACTGAGCAAGGGTAAAAGGTTGTCCCATGTAAGTGCAGGGTCTTTCTATCCTGGGGATATTAAGATACCCCCACCGGATGGAGATAACTTTATAGGAAATAAGATGGATGGTGAGAGAGGGTCTCCATTGATTCAATACCATGCTGGGTTATTAGGAAGAAGATAGGTTCCCATAACAGTGGTCTTGTCCGTCTAACTTGGATTACTTATATTTTGTCAGTTGGATCCGTTCCTCCTCTGTCTTAGACATGAAATGGAAGCTAACGTATCCTCGGCAGGGGTACGTTACCAGGAAAGTGAGTCTAGTCACTTGCATCGAAAACCTAACTAACCTGAGGGTGGCTCAGACGAGACCACCATTAACTCTTTTCAAGAGAGGTATAAAATGACATAGCATCGCATTCTACGAGCTATGCAAATACTTATACCTAACCGGATCACACCAAGCCGGTACACCAAAGTTGTCGCCCTGATGAGGGAGATGGGTTCTCCTGTTATCCACTGCTTAGAGATAAGACCAGGCTATTACTTTGCCCTGGAAGGATCTCACAGGACCACCGCAGCTTTAGAGCTGGGTCTGGAGCCTATTCTGGTGGTAATAGATAACCTGGAGGGAGAAGAACCACTGCAGGTAACTTCCAGAAAGGAAGTGCGTGTTAGAGAGATGCGAGGCTTATGCTTGGAGTTTCCAGATTGATTATAGACCTACCAGGGTTTGAACCTAGACTAGAGGGTTCAAAACCCCCTGTGCTACCATTACACCATAGGTCTGTATAGTTCTACCAGGTATCGAACCTAGGCCTGCAGAGTCAGAGTCTGCCGTGCTTCCTTTACACAATAGAACTGTAGTAGCAGGAGGGGGATTCGAACCCGCCAGCCTTGTGCATATGAAGCACCTGCTCAACCGTTGAGCTATCCTGCCATATCTAATACGCCACACAGGAGTCGAACCTGTCAGCACCGCCCGCCATTTTAACTGAGAACCTTATAAGAGCTCCGGCTGGTTTGTGACGCATAAACGAAAAAACCCTCTGGTTCATCACCAGAGGGCCTTCCTTAAACCTTTCTTTGCTATCAGCAAATAACAGGTGGACGGGCTCTGGAGGCACCAGTGCTCATCATCTGTATTTGCTGTTGCATTGCGAAGATCATGTTTCCAAATATATCACTACTCTTTAATAAAAACAAGAGTCTATTCAAAAATAATATCAGATATAGCCAAAGGGCGGTCTTCTGGTAAATCCACCAGTAGTGTTTGGTTTTTGTTTACACAGCAAAATAACGTCTCTTTGAGTCTTTTAGTCTCATTTACATGATGATGCCCGCACACCCATAGCTCTGGGGCGTGACATTTCCACAACTCGTCTAAAGCCTGGTTAGTTCGAGAGACCTTTGGAAATTTCTCTAAGTAATACTCAAAGGCATAGGGAGCCGTGTGGGAAATGACTACTCGGGGTTTTTTGTTGCTAATAAGATCTACTAATTTGTCTAGCTCAAACAGGGATAGCTCTTCCTCAGGCCACCAGTCTAACCCAGGGGTACGTAAGTCCTTATCCACAGACATGGCTCCGGAGATGTACCCAATCCCATTGCTATCTACGCCATAGTCCCCTAAATAGTTAGGGTGCCCTATTACAGAGGATGGACAGTCATGGTTTCCACGGATTACCTTAAGATTACTAGGTAGTATCTTGGCTTTTAGGGGGTCGTATAGTGAGGAAGAAATACCAAGGTCAATATCATCATGTAGAGGTGGAAAACCAAATCCAAAATCCCCTACCTGATAAATGCAGTAGTCCTTAGGAAGATCTTTGATGGTTTTCAACATGTCTTGGAAATGCCCGTGGACATCTCCTAAAAAAGCAAATTTCATGAATTTAAATATATAAATTGTTAAAAGTCGATGGGAGTGTGTGTATAATGAGTTATTAATCCCCTTACCTAAGGATCCCTGCATGAAAAAGATCAATATGACCTCCCTGATGAACAAGGCTACCAAGAACCGCAAGAGTGCTGAAGCTCGTGCAGAGGAAGCAAAGAAATATGCACAGGAGTCCAGGGCTGTTAAAGAAGCCGAGAGAAAGGCAGCACAGGAGGCCCGGATAGCCAGGGACTCCGAAGAAAAGGATGCCCGGGAGGTGGGGAAGAAGGAAGAACCTTCTAGTCAAGCAGATATTCCGTCCTTGCAGGATGCCTTTCGTTCCTTTAAGGCCGAGGGGATGAAGATGATGGAGCAATACCCTGACAAGTTCTGGGCAGAGTTGACTGCTCTTCGTGAAGAGGCGGAAAAGACAAAGGACTTACTGATGGTCCACAATATTGAAAGGTATTACCAGGACATGAAGAAAATATATGGGCTGATTTCTCGTGTTCGAGTTTTGCGGGAGCGTCAAAAGACAGTACGGTCAGATTTCAAGGCAAAGGTAATGCCCTGGGATGTGGCCGCTCGGGAAGCAGTGGTTTTAGCTTCGGATGCCTATGGCTATCCGGAGATTGTAAAGGAAGCCAAGAAGCTCTTGGAAGACATCAACCTCACCAAATGATTCCTTTTCAGGATTCGGAAAAGGGCCTCTGTTAAACCAGGGGCCCTTTTTGTTCTTCAGATATAACTCTAGCAGTAGGGTCAGATATGGAAGCCATTGTTATTTCGATGGAAGCTCCCATAACAGGACGCTTTTCTGTTATCCAGCGACGCATAGCCCAGCTCCAGAACTGCCCTTTGTCATTAGTGATAAATTCTGTCTTTTTTTTGGGCATACCTTTTATTTCCTTGTAGTTTTGTTCCGAGGGATAATTCCATATGAAATAGCCCATTTCCTAACAGCATTATCGGAAACACCATAGCGTTTTCCTAGCTGTAGGAAGGGTACCCCTTTAGTAATGAGTTCTTGTAGCTCTTCCTTACGGGGGTGTTCTACCTTATGAGCCTGTCTCGTAGCTGCCATTTCCGCCTTTATCGGAATCCAGCTATCTTTGTTTTCTTCAAGAATCTTTCTTAACCTCTTGGTATTTATCCCTAAATGTATAGCACACAGGGAGATACTTCCCGCTTTTTTAAGGCTCGAAAGGATATCCTCTAAGGGAGGTAACGAGGTTAATGAGGCTCTACCTTCTTTGATGGCAATAGCATCCAGGCGGTTTCTGGAATGAGGAATGTTGTATCCTTTTAACCATTCCTGTATAGTAGAACGTGACACCCTAAAGCATTGTGCCATCTTTGCCGTACACCCATGCTCAATCAGGCTTTTCTCTAAGTCTTCCTTAGGTGGCTTTTTCAGGGTAATAGGGACACTTGCTAGGGTGATACCGGCCTCAACTGCAATATCGTATGCCCTTGAATAATTTGCCCCATGGGGTTGCAGTCCTAAGGAGATAAGGGCTTGCCTAATATTAGGCTTTGTAGACAGCTCTTGTAAAAATGCCTCCTTAGGTATGGAGGGGGTATCCTTGGCCTTGGGTTTTCTTGGGGAAGACCCTCTACAGTATGTTTCTGTTTGGGAATGACAGTTAGGGCACAGTAACCTAATGTTATTTAAGGAGTGGTCTCGGTGGTCCCCAGAGATATGGTCTAGGTGTAGGTTAAGAGGTAAACCATTCCAGGATGAGATCCCGCAGACAGAACATCTCTCTTCTAGCAGGTAAGTGCCTATAAACGTCTTAATCGTTTCAATGTTTTTGTATGAGCTGTCCTTACAAAAAACAGCATCAAAGGATGTTTGTCCGTGGGGACGGGAGTTCCATAAAATTCTAGCTTCTTCTATACTGATCTGAACCATATTTCCTCTCTAAGTGAAGTTTCCTACTGGAGAGGACACCTTAATTATTAGAGTATTAGTGCCCCCACCTGGTCTTGAGCCAGGCTCTCTCGGGCTTCAACCGAGCGCTCTCACCCTCTAAGCTACAGGGGCATATCCAGTGGGTTGAGCCGGATTCGAACCGACCTACTGCAAGTCCATACGACAATTTGTTTACGCAGAAGAGATTTACAGTCTCTCGCCGTTATCAACCCAAGTTATGGGGAAGGCTGGATTCGATACCAACATAGTCCGAAGACGGGCTGCTTACATCGAAGAACTCCTCATCTACACCAGGTTGTCACCGGAATAAAATTGATGAGGCACTTACTCAGCCTGGGGTACTTCCCCAACTCCCCCTAGTGTCAATCAGCTCGCACTTGCATAGAAGTGAGAAGGTTCCGAGAACCAAAAACAAGAAGAGCTCTTAGGTGGTACCTAAGAGCTCTTCTTTTGAAACCTATTCTATTTCAGAATTTGGTCAAAAGCCACCTTCAGCACCACCAAGAGAGGAGCTAAAATAAAAATACTGGCTGTTGATCATTTTCTTCATAGAAACAATAATACTATGCCTCCCCCAGAAAAACAAGGGGTTAAGGAGAAAAAGTTTTCTTTTTGCTTTGGACCTTTGCTTTCGCCTTTAGGCTTTTGGTGACATCCTTCTTCGCCTGTTGGTACACTTCATGGATCAAAAGACAGATTCTACGGTCTGACCAGGCTCCATTGAGCTCTTCCTTCAGGGTGAAATTTGTTCCTCCCCGAGAGGAAGTAATGACAGTACCAAGTGGTGTACGTGTGGAGGTTACTGTACCTTTCTTGATAGCAGCTTCATAAGTATGGGTTTTCATGACAAATCCTAGGTTGCTGTGCTTATCCTCTATATACCCATGAAAATATTTTCGTTAACAAATGACAGTTGTTTCTTAAAAATCCAGACTTTCTCGGTTATTGTTGTACGTGGAGATACATATACCTAAAACAGTGGGCCACTTGATTATCATAGGCACTTCTCGTAAATTTGGAGCTTGCACATGAAAACCAAATGTTGTGGTCACAGTGTGTGTGACCCCTAATATCTAGTGATAAACATCTAGGAGATAGAGATGAAACAAAGTAAGCTGCCAGATCCTGCTTTTACCGAAAATGCCATTGTGGTGTTGCAGGACAGATACCTGGCAAAGAATGAAAAGGGTGAACTCGTTGAAACCCCAAAGGATATGCTGATTCGCGTAGCGAAAGCGGTTGCCAGGGTTGAAAAACCGGAAGAAGTCGAAAGACGCACCAAGGAATTTTACGAGATCATGGCCAAAGGTTGGTTCATGCCCAATAGCCCTTGTCTTATGAACGCCGGGAGAAATGATGAGGGGGCATATAGTGCTTGCTTCGTGCTCCCCCTCGAAGATTCCATTGCTGATATCTTTGATACTGTGAAAGCTACTGCCCAGGTGCAGAAAGCTGGAGGAGGTACTGGGTTCAGCTTTGATAAGCTTCGTCCTACTGGAGACTATATTAAGTCCAGTGGTGGTACAACTTCAGGCCCTATCAGCTTCTGGAAGGTGCTTTCCGAAGCAACCAATGCCATTCAACAGGGTGCCTTCCGTCGTGGTGCCAACATGGGCATGATGTCTATCAACCATCCGGACATTCTTAAGTTCCTGACCGCCAAGCAGGATCTATCCAAGTTCAACAATTACAATATATCTGTAAAGGTATCGGATGAATGGATGGAGGAATATAAGAAAAACCCAAATTCCATTCATTTAGTAAAGAATTTCCGTACTGGCAAAGAATATGTAATCCCCAAGGAAATCTCAGGGGAAAAGATTGCTACCTATGCCCTTCAGGATCTCTACGAGCATAGTGAAAACAACACTTATGCTGAAGGCAAATTCTGGACCAAGGGTGATGTTTTCCAGATCATTCGCCGCTGTGCCTGGAATACTGGTGAGCCCGGGCTCATTTTCATCGACAAGGTTAATATCAAGAACCCTACCCCCCATGTTGGGGACATTGAGGCGACTAACCCTTGCGTTACGGGAGATACCCCGATTCTTACAGATAAGGGGTATTTCCGCATTGACTCGTTAGTTGGTCAAAAGGTAAATGTGTGGAATGGCTTTGAGTGGAGCGAGGTGGAGCCCCGTGTTACAGGGGAGAATCAAAAAATTATGCTGGTTAAGTTCAGCGATGGTTCCGAGTTGAAGGTCACCCCTTACCACAACTTCTTGATTCAAAATGGACAGAAGAGAGATAAGAAGGATCCTCTACGCATTAAAGCAAAAGACCTTAAGGGTGGTGATCGTGTGGCTTACTTTGAATATCCCGTCCTGTCAGGGGGGAAGACAGAAAGTAGGGCGTTGGCGTATACCCGAGGATTCTTCTGCGGTGATGGGTCTCATCATACCAAGAGAGACAGGGATAGCCTGTGGCTCTATGGGGAGAAGGTTCAGCTCCTTGAGCATTTTGCATATAAGTATGCCAATGAGTGTGCAGGGGGTAGGGTTCATGTAGAGCTGGATGGGTCCCACAAATGGGAAAAGTCCTTTGTACCTGGGGTAGAATGGGACGTAAGCACTAGGATGGATTGGCTAGCAGGGTTGATAGACTCGGATGGGTCTGTTACTATGGATGGAGGTGTCCAAATTTGGTCTACGAACAAGGGCTTCCTTCAGAATGTTAAAGAAATGCTTTTCTTTTCGGGAGCTTACTCGGCTTTGTCCCTAGGGAAAGCAGCATGTACCCGAGAGATGCCTGATGGTCACGGGGGTAAAAAGGAATACCTTTGTCAGGATACTTATCGACTAGGTATTCCCTTGTGGGCAGTAAATGTTCTAAAGGGCCAAGGTCTCGTATGTGAACGTGTGGATATTTCAAAAGAGGCCAAAATTAGGATTGATAAGCTCCATGTGGTATCCGTTGAGGACGTGGAGGGAGTCGAAGATAAAGTATATTGCTTTACAGAGGATAAGCGTCACGCAGGGACTTTTGGCTGTATCGTAGGAGGACAGTGCGGAGAACAACCTTTACTACCCTACGAGTCCTGCAACCTGGGTTCTATCAATGTGGCCGCTTGTGTCAAGGAAGATGGCACCTTTGACTGGGACTTGCTTAAGGATATCGTAGCATCTGCTACTCGCTTCTTAGATGATGTGGTTGATGCCTCTCCTTATCCTATCCCACAGATAACGGAGATGTGCCACAACAACCGCAAGATCGGGTTGGGCCTCATGGGTTTTGCCAATGCCCTGTTCTTGATGAAGATCCCTTATAACAGCAAGGAAGGTGTTGAGTTTGGTAAGAAGCTCATGCTTACCATCAACGAGAGCTCCGAGCACACATCGGAGATGCTTGCCAAAGAAAAGGGTGTGTTCCCTAACTGGAAGGGATCCCGCTGGGAATTGGAATGGGGCAATCGCCCCATGCGTAACTCAGTTTGTACTACTGTTGCTCCTACTGGTACTATTTCCATACTAGCGGACTGCTCGGGCGGTATCGAGCCCTTGTTCAGCCTTGTGTTCTTCCGTAATGTTCTCAATGGCAAGAGCCTTATGGAAGTGAGCCCCATCTTCGAGAAGGTTGCAAAGGAACGTGGTTTCCATTCAGAAGAGCTTGTGAAGCATATTCTGGAAAAGGGGACCATTCAGGATTTCCCAGGCATCCCTGAGGATGTCAAGAAGGTGTTTGTGTGCGCTCAAGATATCTCCCCCAAATGGCATATCCTTATGCAGGCTGCCTTCCAGGAGAACTGTGGGTCTAGCATTAGCAAGACCGTGAACATGCCCAATCACGCTACCGAAGATGAAGTGGAAGAGGCATATATGCTTGCTTATGCCTCTGGTTGTAAGGGTGTGACAGTATATCGAGATGGGTGTCGTACCAACCAGCCCATGGCTCTTTCTACGTCCCAGGAAAAGCATGAAGGTAAGGAATCCAAAAAAGAGGAAGCTCCTAGGGAATATCAGGAGCGTAAGCCTCTGAAGACTCCGGCAATTTTGTCTTCTGTACGCCTGAGGCAGAACACTCCCCACGGAAATATGCATGTGAATATCTCCATGGATCCTCGCAATGAAAGGGACTATGAGGTTTTTGCACAACTTGGTAAAGCAGGTGATATCATGGCTTCAGATTTGGAAGCTATTTGCAGGCTAGCCAGTTTGTACTTACGACTAGGTGGTACTCTGTATGACATCCAGGAGCAACTGTTGGGTATTGGGTCTAATGTGTCCATACCTACCAAAAGTGGTAAGGTTAGCAGTCTTGCAGACGGGTTGGGTCATGCCATCAAGAACTATCTCACTGCCAAGGGTGAAAATGGCCTTAAGGACCTGTTGCTAGGAAACTACACAATTCAGGAGACTTCTACAAAGAAGTCTGCTATCTCCATTGTAACAGTTCCCCAGAAATCGGATACCCCTAAGTCATCCCCTAAGGCTGGTACAAAGTGCCCCGGGTGTGGTGTAGGAGTTCTGATCAGAACTGAAGGGTGTACCTCTTGCTCTATAGGCTGCGGATATAGCAAGTGTGGGTAAAATAGAGCTAAAATAACCAAAGGGTCTCTTTGTTGCACAAGGAGACCCTTTTTGATAAGTGCATCTCTAGGATTATAATTATAAAGTAAAAGGTCTTCTCTGAAGAGAAGACCTTTTGTCATTATTGGTTAGAGTAATGCTCTTCATTTTGTATGTAGCGGACGATATGTTCACTCCATCCATGTACATGCTTCCACCCAGAGTCATACCCTACACCGTGCTGCTCCACGGACACATTGCAAATGTACGCTTTCATGGAAACAGGAGGTACTCGATCAGAGGACTGTTCATCTGTAAGCACGATGATACGGTCTGCTTTAGGGTGAAGGCTCACGGCCTTTCTAACAGACTCCCCGACCATAGTACCCCCTTCAGGATGCCCAAGGGCGTCTCGCAGTGCCATTCCATGTCGAGCAGGGATTGCATCTATCTGTCTGTTGTAGAAGGTGTATATGGAAACATCTTCACACAATTCCCTCAGCATGATAGACAGACCAGAAGCGGCATCCATCCGAACCATCTCTGAAGCTCCACCATTGTTCTTTTTACCTCTATGAGTAGACAGTGGTGCCCTCATAGATCCGGAGCGGTCCACAAGCAGGAGGGTGTGCCCAGACATCTTTTCCATGCTACTCAGGTTCTTAAGCATCATCTGCTCAAGTTCCTTCTCATATTGAGGAGCATGCTTTGCAGCAGCGATGAACTTGTACGGAAGAATTTTGTCAGTACGGGCAGCACTCATTACCTGAGTAACCAGAGTATGGCTTACACCTGCACTCACGATATTACGGAGATTCTGAATGAGGGCCTGAGCGGGCATCCTTCCACTGGAAAGGAGTTCTGTCCAGGTGTTCACATTGTTGCCTTTTGCAGACAGCTCGGTTTCCCAAGTGTACGGCACGGCCAGACAATCGTCCTTGAGCTTACGAAAAAGCTCGGACTTCTCAGGAGATTCCGGAGTGGGGTGAACGATACGGAGAACGTCCTTTAACCGGATATCCTTGTTTTGATTGTACTTAGCAAGTTGATACTCGTCAAAGTGGTTGAAAGCAGCGCCTAGCCCTTCCTTAATAGCGTTAGCTACAGGGATCTTTCCATCCTTCCAGTAGAGGGATAAAAACTCTGCAAGTTCATCTGCCCTCTTCACGATACGGGGGAGAAGGGTCTTTAGGACAGGGCGACGTGCGGGGTCTCTAGCAAGTTCACGGGCAAGTACCAGGGGTACATGACGTAAGCCAAGCTCATTACGGGCTTTCACTGCAAGGTCATACACATCCTGGCAGGAGACCTTAGGAACAAGGGAAGCGATGCGCTTGTACACATCTTCTCCATCTTCATAGAAGGTCTTCTCCCAAAGAAGACAAGTGCTTACAGAGCGGGTGAGTTGTTCTAGGGAAGAGTTGTTCACGGTCTTTGCACCATTATGAGTGAAAGCCGGAGTGATATTACGTTTGTTCAAGGAAGTAGCCATTGAACTCTCCTGTGTTATATGAACCTGAAGGATTCATCAGGTTGACCTATAAATATACGGAAGTACCTCATTAAATTAAAGGGGGTGCTACAAAAATAAATTTTTTATGTGGACCCTTGTTTTTATTCCTGTAGAGTGGTAACTTATAAGCATTGGTTTGGTGAAAGCTATCGGCTACTTCGTTTTGGTGAATCGTGCCGGTAACGCAAAGTTTCCAATCAACAGGTTTAATACTGCCCTGGTGTAAGTATAGAGATACTTCGAATACAAAACTCCGGGCCGGTGGTTCAAATCCACTCTTCCCGCTGAATAGGGGGAAGTAGCTCAGTGGTAGAGCAGGAGTCAAACAAAGCCTCTTTACGCCAAGTTTCCGGGCAGTTCCTTAAAGGGTCCCCAATTATTTTGGGGACCTTTGTTATTTTCAGAAGTTAGCAAGGGCATATCCTACTGTAAAGTAAGGAAGTAAAACATGTCCAATACCCGTCTAAATTCAGGATTCTCTGAAGTAACTGAGGAACGTCTTAACTATAAAGGAAGTGATCCCTGGTTCCTAGAGGTAGCCATTACGGGCAAATGCAATTTTGCTTGTAAGTATTGCAATAGGTTTTCCGAGGAGTTGGACATTGAGGCTTTTCAACTATGGCTGGATAGACTAGGAGTTTTGAAGCATATACAGATCACAGGTGGTGAACCCACGATCCATCCCCAATTTCGTGATATCCTAGCTTTGTGCCGTAAGCATTCAAATGTTATTGGCTTGTCCACGAACGCTTCCTGGGGTATTTCTAATTACCTGTCCACGGACGTGGAAATGTTCTCTATCTCTCTGGACGACTATGACCTGAATGTCCTGAAGAAGAGGGGCTACCAGAATCCGGAACAGGTTGTGGAGACTATCTCGGTTTTGTCTAAAGAGCGGTATGTGAACGTAGGTATGGTTATTGATGAACTGAACCTAGACAGGGCAGAAGAGATCGTAGACTATATACTAGGGTTGGGTGCCCAGGATGTCAAACTATCCATATCAACAAAGGCATATAGTCTGATGCCTGTATTCACTAAAAGTTATGAGGGTCACCCAATACTTTCCTACCGCGTCAAGAATTTCAATGAAGGTAAGCCTATGAGAGGTTATCCTGCTAAACTATGTAGCATGGTCTCAAATGATGTAACCATAGTAGGTGATAAGCACTATCCATGTTTGGTTTACTTTCGGGAAAAGGGAGCTGCTATTGGGTTTGTTAAAGACCCCAACATGCTAGAAGATCGAAATGTTTGGGGCAAAACCCATGACTGTACCCAGGACCCTATTTGTAAAAGGTATTGCATGGACTTCAAGTGTGACTTCAATCTCATAAAAGAGGGAGAGGCTGAACATCATGAATAAAAAAGAGTTGAGTGCTCTGAGCAAGGACTATCTAAAGCCTGGGAGAAGATTTGCCAGGCTGTTTCAGATGAAGCTGATGGGCACGGATCCAGGGTTTTTGTTTTACGATCCCGAGACTCAACAGTCCCTGGATCTTCCTGCATGGTTCGTTCGTAGGGCTTGCAACTTTCTTGTAGGTGTAAAGGCTCCTCCATACAAGAAGGCAGTACCAAAGAGTCCTGAGAGTCTCTATCTGCAGATGAGTTTGGCTTTTGGTGCTGCAAGTCTCAAAAAGAAGAAATCTCAGAAAAAGGCTAAGGTTTAAGATTTTTTGTTAAAAGAGACGGTCTTTTCTGGTATATACAAGTTAGAAGGTCGTGTAGCTCAGTTGGATAGAGTTATACGGTCCTACAAGCCCAGTTCGCCAAGTTGGATAAGGCTCCGCTTTCCTAAAGCGGCATTCGGGGGTTCGAGTCCCTCACTGGGTATATGCGTGACGCCAGAAAATTGAAGCACCCTTACAAGGGGTGTACGTCCACAGGCCCTTATTACCATAAGGGGTCAGATAGGATGTTTTTGTTAATAAAGAATGAAGATGGTAGAAAGGTATTCACTCAGTACTCCAGGTATTTACTAGAGGTTTTTTTAGGGAGATATCTAACAGAGGACGAAACCGTTGACCATATCAATGGGAACAGACTAGATGACAGTGTAGATAACCTAAGGGTTTTACTAAGAAAGGATAATGTAAAAGAGTATCGAAGAAGTTCCTTCTCTAAAAAGGCACAAATCATTAAGGGTACCTGTCCTGTGTGCCTGCAGGAATTTAATAGAAAAAGAAATTTATCCCCAGTAACTAGAGGGTACTCCTTTTCCACCTGTTCAAGAAGGTGTAGAGGAGTTGCTTCTTCTAAGATTAGAAGGCTAGATAGCCAAGGTAGACGAGAGTACCTAAATTACCTTGGTAGTTTTTTAAGCACTATAGAGGTTGTTTATAATACTAATACCCAACCTTTAGAAAGAAAAAGAATTACCCCGGATTTTCTTTTATACTCGGAGAGCTAGTATGGCTTTATTTGAAACTAAGATTTATGGCAACAGCGGATTTGCCGGTTTATTTACCTTCTGGTGTGGATACAAGAACCGCTTTAAGACCTGGGTATTGCTAATGCCCGGGTTGTTGTTTCTTTTGTCCTCTTTCCTGGTGATACACCTTCTAGATTACTATCAAATAGTATACTGTGTAGCTTTTGGCATCTCTATGCTTATCTGGGCTTTACCCTTCTTGGTTATGTCCTTTGCAGATGACAGAAAAGAAGCCTTTGAGAACTTTTATATTTCTTTCTCTGTGATAGGTGTAGCTTTGGCTTTTATGGCGGGAATAGCTTCTTTTCTCCCATGCTATGAGACTACCTCGGGAGTTGTTGTAAAAGTTCATGTTGAAAAATTGGAAGATCGCATAGTCGTTACAGGGGAAGGGGTTAGAAAGACTTCATACTTTATTTCAGACTATGTCAAAAAGAATCCCCTCCTTTGTTACACCAACAAGGAAAATGGGTTCAAAGTGCCCTATCAAGAATGGAGAATTTGTGATGGAAACTAGCATTCGTGGTGCAGCCGGGGAAGCAATCATATACACTGATGTGCTTGATGCTGAATCCACCAAGCAGTTATTTTTGATGATGAACAGCGAGCTATTTCGTGGATGCTCTGTTCGTATCATGCCCGATGTTCATGCTGGTAAGGGGTCTGTAATAGGATTCACGTCTACCGTGTCTGATAAACTATGCCCAAACATAGTAGGTGTGGATTTGTCCTGTGGAGTCACTCTGGATCTTATCAACACGAAAGAACCTTTAGACTTTAATGTCATTGACAAAGTCATTAGAGAGCAGGTACCCTCAGGGTTTTCTGTGAGAAAGGATATCTATAAGCCCCTGAGAAATACTAACACCAAACTGGGTGCTTTGTACAGTAAGATCGAGGGAGACCTAATTGAGGTCTCACATCGTGTTGGTATAGATCCCGATAGGGTAATAAACTCTATAGGGTCTATGGGATCAGGAAATCATTTCTGTGAGCTGGTTCAATCTGGCGACAGGGTCTATCTGCACATACACAGTGGTTCCAGGGGTTTTGGTGCCAAGATAGCTGAGTATCACCAGGCCAAGGCATACATGCATTATGAGGGTGGGAAACTCCCAAAAAGTACCCCTAAATCTCTAGCTTGGCTGTCAGAGGAAGACGCTGAACTATACAAGAAGGATAGTATAATAGCCCAAAGGTACGCTTCTTTGAATAGGGCCGTTATGGCTGATGCTATTTCAAAGGCAATGAAGTGGGAACTAATGGACCATATAGAATCTGTTCATAATTTCATTGACTTTGACGCAGGGGTGATCCGCAAGGGTGCCATTTCGGCCCAGACTGGTGAGATGCTTGTGATACCCATTTCTATGGCCGACGGAGTCATTATCGGGCGGGGCAAGGGCAACACCCTTTGGAATTATTCGGCCCCTCATGGCGCTGGGCGGTTACTTGCTCGAGGGGAAGCTAAAAGAAAGTTATCCATGGAAGAATACAAGTCTTCTATGTCTGGGGTATGGTCTTCCTGTATAGGGGTAGGTACCCTAGACGAGTCCCCTCAGGCATACAAGGGGTCTCAATATATACTAGACAGGATAGGCGAGACTGTGGATGTACTAGAGGTAGTGAAACCCATCTATAATTTCAAAGCAGGTGGTGAACACTGATGTCTCTATTTAATGGCTATATACTCTCTGCAAGATCTCCCTGTAAGGGAAGAATATAGAGGATAAGGTATGTCTAAGGAAAGAATTCTAGAGTTGACGGATTTATTGAACAAGGCCAATGATTCTTATTACAAGAATTCAGTGTCCCTCATGTCCGATAAGGAATTTGACATGAAGCTAAGAGAGCTAGTTGACCTGGAGAAGAAGTATCCAGAGTATATAGCTTCCGATTCACCTACCAAGAGAATTGGCTCTGATGCTGTGTCAGGGTTCGAAAAAGTGGCCCACGAAATACCAATGATAAGCATTGACAATGCCTATTCCTTTGAGGAAGTCCAGCAGTATATGGATAACATCCGAGGGGCCCTGCCCGGGGAAGAGGTTGACTTTACCTCCGAGATGAAAATCGATGGATTGTCCTTAGGACTTAGATATGAAAACGGAGTCCTAGCTAGAGCGGTCACACGGGGAGGGGAGGGGTATGGGGATGATGTCACTTCCAACGCCCGTACAATTCTGGACATACCTGTAAAGATCCCTTATCTAGGGAAGATTGAAGTCCGTGGAGAGTGCTATATAGACATTGCTACTTTTGAAGCCATAAATACCTGGAATGCTGCTGCAGGACAGGATGTCTATCAGAATCCCCGTAACCTAGCCTCGGGTTCTTTGAAACTTAAAGACCCAAAAATGACTTCTCGCAGAAAGTTGCGCTTTCGTGCCTTTGGTATAGCCAATGATATCCCCGAGGTCACTACCCAGGAGGGGGCAGTGATGTTCATGAGCTCTCTAGGTTTTGTGAATGTGAACAAGGTCTCTCCAACCAATGACATGAAATCCTTCAAGCAAGTGCAGGCAGCACTCGCTGCAGGCCGAACTTCCGGAAAAATACCTTTTGCCATAGATGGAATAGTGGTGAAGGTAAATAAGCACTCCCAAAGGGAAAAGCTTGGTAGAACAAGTAAACACATAAAGTGGGCTATCGCTTACAAGTTTGATAGTGAACAAGCTTCTACTTGTGTCCGGGAAATTACCTACCAAACAGGCCGTACGGGAAAGATCGTGCCAGTGGCAGAGTTGGATCCAGTTCCTCTTATGGGTAGCACAATCAGGAGAGCTACCCTACACAACATGGATGAGATCAAGAGACTAGGTCTCCACATAGGGGATACTGTATTCATTGAGAAAGGTGGAGACATTATCCCTAAGGTCATATCTGTGGATAAATCCAAGAGGATAAATAACACCCCTATCATTGCCCCTACCCGATGCCCAGTGTGTGGGGCACCCCTGGAGAAGAGAGAAGGCAAGAATGTTGATGTATTCTGCTCCAATGAACAGTGCCCTGCAAAGATCCTCAACAGCTTGACCTACTTTGTTAGCCGCACATGTATGAATATTAAGGATATTGGGCCTGCCCTCTTAGAGAAGCTCCTAGACACAGGTGCTATACATGATTTGCTCGATCTATATAATCTAATGCCTTTGCACTTTGAGGGTATTGAGGGAGTAGGGCCCAAGGTTGTGGGTAAAGTACTGGACAACATTGAAGACAGCAAGAACATGCCACCCACTTGTCTGTTGGCGGGAATGGGTATTCCTTTGGTAGGTAAGAACACCGCAGTAAGAATGATGGCTGCCTTTGGTGGGTGGGAAGGCTTATGGGAAGCTTCTGCAACCAAGATTGCTAACCTGCCTGATGTCGGTACGAAGGCCGCGGAAAACTTTGCTGCATGGCGTATGGAGAACCCGGATTTTATATCCAAGATCAAAGAGTTAGGCATGAATATGACTTATCAGAGCTCGGTGAACCCTGAGGGAGCCCTGGCAGGTAAGGTTATCGTGGTGACAGGGACATTGTCCACTATGAGCCGAGATGAGGCTCAGAAGCTCATTGAGTCCAATGGTGGGGTGTTTGGTAAGGACCTCACAAAGAAGACTTCAGTCCTGGTCGTAGGGGCAGGAACGGAAGGTGGGTCCAAGCGCACCAAGGCCGAGAAGTTCGGTACAGAGGTGTGGACGGAAATAATGTTTCTGGAAAGGGCAGGCCAGTAATGGAAGGAGTAGCTGCTGTCCCGGGAATTACATTTGGTCTTCCCTATAGGGATGATACACTTATCCTTATGGATGGTGGGGAAGGGATGTTTCTTTCACCTCATTCGTCCCGTGCAGGATTTTGCAAAAGGAACATAATGGAAGCAGTGGATGCCTTAAGTGAAGAGCAGCTAAAGGAATTCGTGAATAGACTGCTGAGGGACAGGCTTCCTATAAATCTAGTATCAGGAGGAAATGTACTTCCTTCCGAAAGGTGGGCAGCTCTTGTTGCCCTGAGTGGGTACACCCGGGACATACCGTCCCCTATGGCATAAGGATTTGTATGAAAGATCTTCCCATTGTAGGTATAGATGTCTGTGACCCTAAAAGCGGGGGTTTGAAACTGCTCCATAACTATTCTAAATTATTATAAGAATATAGAAAAAATAATCTAGTATTATAAAAAACTGTAAGGAGAAAAGGATGAAACGCATGATCGTAACAAAAGTCACCGCTACCGAATTTGAACTCGACGACGGACGTGTGTTCCAGCATGTCTCCGAACTTGAGGAAGTCCCTACAGTAGAAGAGTTCCAAAAGCTCCTGGACGCTTCATGTGAAAAATTAGGAATCGTACCCGATGGACAGTGAACAGCTCATAGGCATCGACGAAGCCTCTAAAATGCTGGAGGTGACTCCCACCACCCTTAGGACCTGGACAAAACAGGGCCTGATAAAGGCATTTAGGCCCTCCGCCCGTGGACATCGGAAGTACAAGGTGTCTGATATTCGAGTGCTTCTAGGGTATGCTGAAAAGGTAGAAGATGCTACAGAGATGCCCAACTTAACAGCTGTATACTGCCGTGTCAGCTCTCATGAACAAAAGCAGAAGGGGGATCTGGACAGGCAGAAGGTACGAGTACTAGAGCACTGTGTGTCTAAGGGCTACAGTGTGGGGCACGTATTTGACGAGGTGGGGTCTGGCATGAATGACCAAAGAGCTAAGCTCTTGAAGGTCATGGACCTCGCCAGGAAAGGGGAAATCTCCAGGGTGGTAGTGGAGCATAAGGATAGACTGATTCGATTCAACTACAACATCCTCCTGCAGTTTTTTAATAGCCACCATGTAGCGGTGGAGTGTGTCGACATCATCCTCAGTAAGAGTTTTGAGAACGAACTTGTGGAGGACATGCTTACCTTGATGGCTTCCTTCAGTGCCAAGATTTACGGCAAGCGGTCACACAAGAACAGGACAGCGGAGAAGGTTTAATGCTAGTGCAGCGGTCGGTAAAATGCCACTTTAGCGAGTGGCTCACGGATACTAAGAAGAGGCAGCTAAAACGCTTCCTATCCGAGTATCACCGTGTCGTATCGGCTGCTATCCAAACCTTTGAAAAAGACATATGCTATGGTGCTAAGAAACTATCGCTTCTGAAAGCAGACAAGCTCTCTCAGATACCATCTTGGCTCACGGCTAGGGCTAAGAAGAATGCTGTCGCTGAGGCTTATGCGCTGGTAAAAGGCACTTGGGAGTCTAGTCAAGCTCTTAAGAAAAAGTACAAGACTCCTACAGCGGCTCACAAGATGGCTTTATCAGAGACCTGTAACGACTTGAAACTAGCAACTGGTCTAAAGGACTTCGATCTTCTGGTTGATCTTAAATGCTTAGACGGATTAAAAACCAAACACTTAGCTATCCCCTTAAAAAGAAACAGACTTTTCAATAAGTACCTAGCTGACGGTTGGGAACTCGCTAAATCAGTAGTAATCCATAAAGACTTCGTGCAGTTTACTTTCAGTAAAGAAATCGCCAAGAAAAAGACAGGTGAAATCGTAGGAGTGGACCCTGGTGCTACTAATCTGCTCACTACAGATAGTGGTGAATTTTACGGAACTGGCATACGACAGCTGCTGGGTAAGCTGAAGAGGAAGAAGCGCTTGTCAAAGTCTTGGTGGGCTTGTAGGAATGAGATCCAACAGTATATCGACAAGTCCTGCAAGGACCTAATCGGTACAAAGGATCCACAGCTTCTAGTCCTCGAGGACAACAGGAAGATAAAACATAAGAGTAAACTCAAAGGTCGCTTGAGTAAAAATATGCGATCTGTTCTCAGTGGTTGGGCTATCGGGAGAATAAATGTACGCACGGAGATGCTGTGTGAGGCTAACGGTGTTAGACTTCGCAGGGTGCCAGCGTATAAAAACTCCTGTACTTGTCCAGGTTGTGGCTCCACTGAGAAGCGGAACCGTGCATCACAGGAAGAGTTTATCTGTGTAGACTGTGGCTCTGTCTACCATGCCGACGTAGTTGGCGGGATAAATTCACTGGCACGATTCTGCCTCGGAAAGTACGGTTCCGAGTACAAACGGATGTTTGTAGAAAAACATAGTGAGTACTTTAGTGCTCACTTATAGTTTTTTACAATTTCATCTGAACGGTATGACATACTCTGTAATCTGGATGGGGCTATCCTTTTTGGATTTAACTTTGAATTAGGTTCCGTAAAACTACGGTTATCATCAGAAATTTTTGCCCATGTACAGTTTGCTACTCCGGCCTCTAATGTATACCCTGTAGGAGTTGATCCTGACCATATCCCCAGGGGGGAGACCATTGATGATTATGATGATGACTTTTCTGAAGAGTACCCCTTAGCTGATATTGTCTATGGAGCGTCAGCCCAAATAAAAATTCTGTTCTGATTACCTTAAAAAAGGCGAATTTCCTTCGTAATTGTGTAAGAACCCCTCTGTATTGAGGGACACCTATTACAAAGGAAACGTAGATGAACGACAAGCCAAAAGAACTCCTCTTTCGGGAAGCCAGTCTCCAGAAGCTGAAAACAGGGTTGGACAAGCTCGCCAATGCGGTCAAGGAAACCTTGGGTCCCAAGGGCAGAACTGTTATCATTGAAAGAGGGTACGGTAGCCCTTCTGTGACCAAGGATGGTGTATCCGTAGCGAAAGAAATCGACCTTGCTGACCCCTATGAAAACATGGGAGCCCAGCTGGCCAAGGATGTCGCGGCTAAGACCTGTGATGAAGCAGGTGATGGAACAACCACGGCAACTGTTTTGGCCCAGGCTATTATGGATGACGGGATCCGCATGGTTGTTAATGGGGGTTCCCCTGTGGAACTGAAGCGTGGTATGGATAAGGCAGTGGATGCCATCACTGCAGAACTCCGAGAAATGGCTGTACCCGTTGATGGAGATTTGGAAACCATCGCTCGGGTAGGTACCATATCCGCCAACAACGAACGTGCTGTTGGGGACATTCTTGCTCAGGCTATTGACCAGGTAGGTCGGGATGGTGTCATCACCATTGAAGAATCGGGGGAAGATGGCCTTTCCCTTGATACCGTGGAAGGCATGGAGCTTCCCGAAGGGATGATGTCCAAGCTTTTCATCACCGAGGAAAACGCGACAGATATGGAACTGGAAAACCCTGTTCTGTACGTCATTAACAAGGATGTGGCCACCCTCTCTGAAATTGTGAAGGGTATTAACTCGGTACTGTCCACAGATTCAAAACCTCCTCTTGTCATCGTATGTAAGAGCATGTCCAAGCCAGCTCTGGACGGTATCTTGACCAATGTTCATCGTGGTGTGGCCCGTATCGTGGTTATCCGTGCCCCTGGCTATCGTGAGCAGCAGGAAAACCTGATTCAGGATCTTGCAGTGGCCACAGGAGCTCTTGTCTATGGGGATGCCTCTACAGGTGCCACACCTCTTGCCGATGCCTCTGTGGAGCATATGGGCCAGGCAGAACGTATCACCATTACGGCCAACAAGACTTTGATCATAGGGCCTATGGGTAATCCAGACGTTGTTCTTTCCCGAATTGGATCCTTGCGAGAAACTCTCCCCGGTCTCAAATCTGACTATGACAAAGAAAAGGTCCTGGAGCGTATCGCAAAGCTTTCTGGTGCAGTTGCCGTTATCCGTGTGGGTGGCCGCTCGGAAGTAGAAGTCAAGGAACTCCGTGACCGTGTGGAAGACGCTATGCATGCTACCCGTGCTGCGGTAGCAGATGGTATCGTCCCTGGCGGTGGAGTAGCCCTCTTGCAGGCCCGAGAAAGGGCTAGGGTCAAGATGGCAAATCTTGATTTGTCTGAAGAACAGAAGATGGGGGTGGAAATTGTTTTTCGCTCGGTTGAAGCCCCTATGTTTAACATCCTCCGCAATGCCGGGGTTCGCTCGGATAAGGAACGCCCAGAAGTCATTGTCAGCAAGATTCGGAGTGGACTGGAAAAGGGATACAATGCGTATTCCGATAAGTACGAGGACTTGATGGAGACCGGTGTGATTGACCCCGTGAAGGTAACCATTACGGCTCTCCGAAATGCGGTGTCCATCGCTGGAACAATGCTGACCTCTTCCTGCTCCATTGTCTATGACAGGAAGAACCAACCTGAAGCAACCATTCACGATTTTCAATAAGGAGTAGCAAATGGCTCTCTATCCTGGTTATGGTCGAATTCTGGTGTCCGCGGACACAGAAGAAGTTGTGGAAACCACTGGTTTTGTGGTGGCAGATGCTGCTACTGAGGGAGGGGTTACCCGTGCCACTGTAGTGGCAGGGTGCTCGCCCGTGGAAGACAAGGATAATTTTCCCCTGATTGACAAGGGCGACAAGGTTTGGTTTCTTTTCAAGCTCTCTGTACCCATTTCTGTCGAAGGGGTGAAGTACTTGGTGGTATCCGCCCAGGACATTCTTGCCCTGCAGGACACTGACGAAGAACAGGCCTGAAAAGATAAGTAACACAGAAGGCCCCTACTCAGGGGCCTTTTATTTCTTATAAAGGAAAACATGCAACAGTATCTTGATATTCTTTCCCGCATTAAGAGTCAGGGGAAGAGAAAAAAGAGTAGAACGGGGATTGACACCTTTAGTATTACAGGGGCAATGTTCGAGCACGACATGAGTCTAGGGTTTCCTATTCTTACCACCAAAAAGATGGGTATGAAAAACATAGCCACCGAACTGGTGTTCTTCAACCGTGGTCTTTCTGATAAGTCCTGGTTACAGAGCAGGGGCTGCCATATTTGGGATGAATGGGGGAACCCTATGAAAGTTCCCTATGGGCATGATGAAGAATCCAAGAAGAGGATGGCTGCGGAAAATGATTTGGGTCGTATCTATGGGGTGCAGTGGAGAAACTGGAAAGGAGTAGACGAACAAGGCAACATTGTTGAGATAGATCAGTTGCAGAATGCAATAGATATCCTCAGGTCTGACGACTGCTCTCGTCGGATACTTGTGAGCGCCTGGAATCCCGCGGAGCTAAAGCAGATGGCTCTACCTCCTTGCCATTATTCTTTCCAACTTTTGAGTGATGGGGAAAGTGTGGACCTCCTGTGGAACCAAAGATCTGTGGATACTCCTCTTGGTCTCCCTTATAACATTGCTAGCTATGCCTTGCAGCTTAAGCTTATTGCTGCTACTGTAGGGATGGTACCAGGCCGTCTTATTGGGTTTTTGGCGGATGTGCATATCTATGAAAACCAAATGGAAGGGGTAGAGGAGCAACTTACAAGGACTCCTAGAACCTTACCAGAATTAGTTTTCCCTCAAGAATTTCCAGGTATCCTGGAATGGGAACCTCATATGTTCCAGCTTGAAGGGTATAACCCTCACCCTGCAATATCTTTTCCTATCGCGGTGTAAACATGATAAGATTGCTAGCAGCCATAGATGAAGAAAATGGGCTTGGTGTCTCTGGAAAGGGTATTCCTTGGAAAAGTAAGAAAGATATGAAATGGTTTAAGGCCCTTACCTCTTTTTCAGAGGAGGAAGGCAAGCCCAGTGTTGTCATAATGGGTAGGACCACTTGGGAAAGCTTACCTACAAGACCCCTACCTGGGAGAGTAAACATAGTCCTATCCACAGATGCCAATACAAAGGTGGAGGGGGCTCTTATTGCAATGGATTTTGCGGAGGCTATCATTCTTTCTAGGTCATATTCCTCTTCAGTCTATATCATAGGAGGCGGTAAGGTATATGACACGGCACTGAAGTCTGGGTATATAGATGAGATATACCTCACAAATATTCCAGGGAATCATGGATGTGATGTTCTTTTCCCTATGGATGTACTTAATGAGAGGTACAGAGAAAGTATGTCCATGCACAAAGGTGTTTTTGGGGAGGAAGGTTCCATAAGGGTAAGAGTGTATCTAAAGAAAAATTCAGCAGGTAACCCTAACCCTGTGGTCTCTCAACTTTTTAGTGCAGTCTAGTTATATTCCTGCATGTTTATTGGTATACACTAAACATGCAGGATACTAATAAATTACCAGTAAGCAACATAGCCTCGTCCTCCACCTCAGAAAAGTTACCTAAGACCCATTACGAGGGTTTCCTAGAATTCAGTAAGAAAGCCATGGGTCTCCCAATATTGGAGTTACTTCAGAAGAGTATCAAAGACTTGGGGGATTATGTACCTGGGACCCTGGATGACCGGCCTTTCCAGAATGTTGGGTTAATGATTATCAAAAGCATCTTAAAGGCCATTAAGATGCACCCTGATGATTATGTTGATAAGCTGACAGTCACCGATATCTATAATAAGCTTCCAGAGATTCTTCCGGATTTTAGATCTTACATTAATCTCTTACATCATATCTACCTATTCTCTAGACGCAGGATGATATTTAGGTTTGAGGAGGCATTGACGGCTAAGCTGTTGTACACTGACATCAATAAGGTGGATTCAGAGTTTGTTCGCTGCCCTTTTGACTCCTTCTACATAAGCATACCTGAAAATAGGGAAATGATGATACGTAATCAGCATACGGGTATCCACCGAGTGGTAGGTATCTATGTCTCCTATATTGAGGACATAGAGGCCTTAAACGCTCGTTACCCTGATGAGGAAAAAGATGAAGAAGGCTGGCATCCTGATCTAAAATTTGAAGGCAAACGCTATAACAAGGCAATCCGTATTTTTGCAGTGGCGGATAAAAACGAAAATGCCGTTCATGAAAAGGATGATGCCACCTTCTACATGACCCTGTTTTTTGCCCCTGGTGATGTGTTTCCTCAGGTAGATTACATGGTACGTAAATATTCGGATAAGGATCAGTTGGAGAAGGATTACCAGTATCTATGGAAGTTGTTTGAATTCACCTTGAATGCTATTCTGTATATCACTAGCCCAACGGCAGATTTTGTTCGTGTTCCTGCTAAGTATGACAGTAGTAAGAATAAGGACGTGGCAGCCAAGAAGAATGCTAATTTAAGCAAGATAGGGGTAATCTCTACAGGATCCCATGTTTACATTACCCATGAGTATCGTATGCGGTATCGGAATGGGACTCTGAGGGACACTCCTCAATCAGTAGTGTCCACGGGTACTCCTATGTGGGTTGTTCGTGGACATTACCGAAATCAAGCACATGGACCGGGAAGGACCCTACGCATGCTGATTTGGATTGAGCCCCATGTAAAGGGGAAAGGGATTGTGGAAGGTAACTCCCCAGGTCGGACGTACACTGTAACATAATCCGTTAATGATATTAGCTCAATTGAAAATATCATACAGGACATCTTATGAATAGTAAAGTGGTTGTAGTTCTTCCGTGTCATAATCAGGAAGACATAATAGGGATCAATATATCTCTATTACGGGATCAGACTAGACCTCCTGACAAAGTTATAGTGGTGGACGATCACAGTGACTCCTTTTCCTTACTAGAGGACAACTTTGTTAAAGTAGTTCATGGTACGAGCAAGGGAAGATCTACTACCCGAAATCTTGGGATAAGTACTGCCTTAGAAGAGGGGGCAGATATCCTAGTTTTCATGGATGGGGACAGTATAGTAGAGGATGAGCTATACATAGAAAGGCTTCTCACCCATTTCCAGGACTCCAGTGAGTCCTCCCTTATCTTTGGGACCAGGATACATACTGAGCGTCCCTTAGACCTAGGAAGGTGGGTAAAGGGCGAGAATGTACCTAGAAAGAGATATCAGAATAAGCCTTCTGATCTGCTGACTGCAAATATGGATAATTTGATGGTAGGGAACGATCTGGATTATAGGGATCTTAGGGTAGTCGCCAAAGTACCTGAGAATTATGCAGCTCTTACTAGCTTTGATGAAAAGGCTGACTTTATCCTAACTGGGATGGTCACATGGGCTTGTAACTTTGCGGTGACAGCAACAGCATTGAGGGCTATCCAGGGGCTCATGGAAAGGGTCTATGGTTTGAAGGGAATGTGGTTTGATGAGATAACCTTTCGTACCCAATGGGGGTATGAAGATGTTGCTTTTGGCCTAGACGCCTTATTTGCAGGAGTTGATGTACAGTTGCAAGATGATTGCAGGGTCGTACACTTTTTGCATGGAAGATCTGATGACCTATTTGTGCATATTCAAGGAAAGCACTTGATTATGAACAGGTATCGGGAATTAATAAGGGATAAAGGGACCTTTTCTCGAAGGTCCCTATCAGATTTGTTCTTAGAGATAGATGGAAGGACCTTCCTCTTGTCCAATTACGGGTATGGGCCCGTTAGGGTAGACGGGAAGTACATTCAAATAGGGAAATTTGTTTATGATTGGGAGTTAGGGGACTTTAAGAAAGAAAGTTTGTTGCGTATATGTTTAAGCAATCTTAAGAACTTTTTCAAAAGGAAATACAAATGAGATATAGTAAAAAAGTTATCATAGCCATTACTTTATCTATAGGTGTAATTGTTGCCTTCTTTATCAACAAAAGAAAAGGTAACTAAATCTACTGGGCACTATGAGCAGATCTAAAAACAGAGAACTCTCCAATGAAGAATGGAGAGAAGATATTATTGCTAATCTTAACAAGATTGGTATTAGTGTATCTAAGGATGCCATAATAGAGCCTCCTAAGAAAAAGTATTACGGGTGGAATAAGGATGCCACTCAAAGAGGACCTATTCAAACACCAAAAGAGCAGTCACCACCAAAGAGTGTTCCCGTTGTTCAAAGGGAAAAAACAGAAAGGGAATCCTATATTAGTCAATTTCTGAGCAAAACATCCCCCGATGGAGATCTTATCAAGGGGTCAGATGGTACTTTAAGCGTACCTCCTTCCTGGAAAGACCCTGCTAAGAAAAAGGAGAATCGCAGGAAAATAGTATCTGCGATGAACCGAGTTAAGTGGGCAGTGGATTTGCTGGAAAAAAAGGATAGGAAAGCCAATGGCTCTCTTATATCATCACACAAAGCTGTTGTTAAAGAGCTTATGGAGTGCCTGAACTAAGGCATCCTTTCTTTTTAGCTACAAAAGGAGATTTATGCAACCCTTGGAGTACATAGGGAAGAAGGCTTATCATTGGGTAAAATACACCAAGCCTTTGGTGATTACTATCATAGCCGCGGTTTCCATAGCTGTAGTCGTTCTGATACTGGCTATGAAGTTTACTCGGGAGCACAATGCAAAGGTCATAGACGAATTGGAGCGTATCCAGAAGACCCAGGTTCAGCAAAACCAATTCCTTACCTCTAGGATATCCTACGGTGAAGAGCGCCAAAGAATGGTTCTCTTCTTAAGAGATGAGATCCTAACCTATTGGCAGAAAAACAGGTACAAGGGGGGCACCGCAGATAAGGCATACGCCATTGCCTCCCTCAATGTTACCATGGCTGAAAAGTACCCAAATGTGGGAGCCTTACTTCTGTCTGCTACCCAGTTCGTGGAATCACGTTGGGGGTCAATAGGCTAAGCTCGGAAGGTGC
>Ga0265293_10003306_pt1 | contig 30113 bp, 26 predicted proteins | sample Munlanlewell138R_FD_192505 | JGI IMG/M metagenome (GOLD analysis project Ga0265293, IMG submission 192505) | Leachate microbial communities from a municipal landfill in Southern Ontario, Canada - Leachate well 138R | ecosystem: Engineered > Solid waste > Landfill > Unclassified | place: Canada... | reverse complement strand
CAGCACGGCCTTACCCTGGAAATCGGAAAGTCGGTATTGTCGTCCGTCCGCTCCGCTTAACTGGAAATCACGACCAATGTCCGTATCGGACATGTCTATGCCGTGGATATTCTCCAGCTCGTCAGAGGGCGAACATCCGTAAAGCGATAAACCGGCGGCGATCAAGGCGGCGAGAAAGCCGCGCCGTTGCATGGATGAAATCATGGCATTTCCTATTTCACATAAACCTGTTTCGTCAAAGCCGGCCATTCCCAAATAGTCGAATGGGCGACACTTGATCCAACAAGTCGTTTACTCATTGAGCGGTACGCGTCTCAGGCACATAAATCATGCGCCCGTCATCCAAACGATATGTAATGCCGGCCTTCACACCTTGCCCCTGGCCAATCTCGCCGTTGGATTCGTAACGCGTCAACTCTTCTCCCTGTTTGATCGTCATGGCCATATTGGCCTTGCCGGGATTCTCAATGACGATGACATCCTGTTCGGCATAGGGATTGAGCGGGTTGAGCGCGACGACGATCATCAGGATGCCGATGACCACGAGAAACAAGTCGATCAGATTGACGACGGAAAGAATGGGATCGTCCGCTTCGTCGGATTCCAGAAATCGCACGGTCAGGCCTCCCGTGCCGCGAGAAGGCCGTGGCGCTCCAACTCGCGCAGTTCCTGCAGCAGCCAGCGCCGCCTCACCGTCAGGATAAAGAAGGTCATGCTTGCGGCAATCAGCGCCAGAATGACCGCCGAGAATGCTGTGACCAGGTTCTCGCCGACACCAGCGGCATCACCGCGGCCAAGTGCCAATAAGGCCGGCCCCATGGGAATCATGGTGGCGACCAAACCCAGCATCGGCGCGGTACGAGACACAATGCGCAGCCACTCCAAGCGGCGCATAATCCATAACTCCAGATCATCGGCGGTGCCTCCATGATCAGCATGCCGCTGGCGCAGCGCGGATTGTGGCCGGTGTTTGCGTCTTTGCCGCCATTCAACAGCAAAGCTGCCCAACGAAGCAAATGAATAAAACAGGCAAAGCAGGATGAGTATGAGTACGGGAGCGAGGAATAGTCTGGCGAGTTCGTACAAACCGGATTCAAGATAGTTCATCAAATACTCCAATGTGAAGGTTATGCATATCCGGACGCTGCTTTGGCGTTGCGCCATTGGCGCAGGGCGCCATACAGTGTGGCGATGGACAACAGGGCCAGCGAAAGAACCAGCATCCAGGGGAAAGAGTGCGGGGCAGCTTCCACAGGCTGCATGATCTGACCGCTTACCGACGATTGAGCGTCCGCAATGGAATCGGGTGAAGAAGCAGATGGCTCGACTGCACCAGTCTCCGTGATCGCTTGGGCCAGGCCGAACCCACGAGCCATGTCCGCCACGAACGTTCGCGTCAATGGTTCCCCGGCCGTAGCATTGAATTGCTCTTCCAGCTCATTCCAGCGCTCCGCCAGCAGCCGCCGAGTGGCTTCCGGCGCATCCCAGTAGTCCTTACGTATCGCTTCCGCCATGCGTTCCAGAATCTGTGCTTGCGCGGTGGGATTGTGTTGCTCGAACCAGTGTTTCGTACCCAATTGGCGCGTATCGGCAATATAGGTGTCGAACAAGGCCTGCCATTGGTCGGGCCGCACCGTGGAGGGATCCACGGCTTGCCAGCCGAACAGATTGTTGACGGTGTCCACAACCTCCAAAGTGCCGGCGTAGCCTTCCTTTTGCATCCCTTGTATCCAATGCGGATTCAAGTAACGGACGCGCATTTCATTGGAAAGAAAAGTCTGCATGGAAGTGGTCTGGGGTTCCTTTTTGCGCAAATCGGATATGAACAGCGGCGGGCTTCTTCCATCCAGATGCCGGATGGCAACGGACAGCCCGCCCAGGAACTCGAACGGGTGATCCGTGGAAATCACCCCGTGTATGTTCGACGAGCGCGACATCACCGCGGCGTCCGTTCCCCGCAACTGGGCGGCCAGCAGATTGGCGGAAGAGGGCTTGATGGCCCACCCTTCACCGCCATAGGCGTATTGCATGCGACCCAGGAACTGTTCCGCCAATGCCGCATCGCCTTCCCATTGAGTCGACTGCTGCACCATGCCGGGCAGGCCGGTACCGTAATTGCCTGGGGCGCTGCTGAAAATTCGATAGCGCGCGGCCTGCGCAGCCTCCGATTCAGACATGCCAGAGGCCTGCAGTTCGGCAGCGATACGGTGGGTATGGGCGGCGATAGGATTATCCGGCTCACTCAGTTCCGCCAGTTGGCTCATCGCCCCGGAGAGCAGGCGCATGAATCCGTCGAACTGGTCGCGATAAACACCTGTAACCTGGATGACGACATCTATACGCGGCCGTCCCAGATCGGCGGCGGGAATAATCTCCAATCCGGTGATCCGGCCACTTCGATCCCGCAGCGGTTTCAAGCCCAATGCGTGCAGAACCTGGCCCTCGGTAATGCCTTGGTGGCGTACCGCTTCGCCCGCCCACAGGCTGAAAGCAAGGCGTTTCGGCCATTCGCCCTGGTGTTCGCTGCGATAGGTTTCCACAAGCTGCATCAGCGCCGTGCCGCCGCTCTCGTAGGCGGAGGGCGTGGGCAGCTTATCGGCTTCCAGCGCATAGAGATTGCGACCGCTGGCTACCCCAGGGCTGCGAATTGGGTCGCCGCCAGGCCCAGGCAACACGAAGCCTCCCGCCAGCCCGCGCAGCAGCGCCTCCATCTCGTTGGTGGATGCCAAGCCGGCATCCAGTTCCCGGGCGCGCAGCAGATGCGCCTTCAATTCCGGCGGCGCGGCATCAGGATCACTCCCTTCCCGCAGATAGCGATGCAAGGTCTGAAAGGGAGCACTGGCTTGCAATGTCGCGAAATCATCCACAAAAAGTTCGTCGGATGAACTCAACGCGTCGTAGAAGGACTGCCCCAACTGCTGCATCACAACGGCAAGCCTATGTTCCGGCGCAGCGGTTTGGCCAAAGCGGTGCAACCCCAGCGGCATGGCGGTCTGGGCAAGCTCATGCAAATGATCGTGCAAGGCCTGCAAGAAGCCCGGAAAATCCGCTCGGGCCCGGGCCTCCCGCCACCCCAGATCCTGGATCATGTCGGAAGCCTGTGTGGCGGCCAGGATTTTCTCCACGACGGCTTGCCGCACAGCGCCTTCGTCCAGTTGCTCATACTCATGTATCAGCTTGTGTATATCCCGCAGCTCATCGTAGAGGCCCGCCGGCGCAAACGGGGGGGTCTGATGACTGATGGAAACGGCCCGCCCTCTGCGCCGCGCTTGCAGCGCCTCGCCCACGTTATCCTGTATATATGGATAGAAGACCGGTAAATCGCCAAGCGCCAGGAAGGGATAGTCGCGCATGGACAAGCCCCTATCCTTGCCAGGCAGCCATTCCAGAGTGCCGTGTGTACCCAGGTGAATCATCGCGTCGGCGCCGAAAGCTTCCCTGAGCCACAGGTAGGCCGCCATATAGAGATGGTCGGGAGCCAGCGAGGTATCGTGGTAGTGGCCTCCCATTTCAGCGGCTCTTGGCATTTGCGGCAAAACGACCAGCTTGCCCAAGGTCAGCCGGGGAATGACAAAAGCAGAAACACCGTCTACGGTGCGTACCGCCCAATGATCAGCGGGAGCCCCCCAGATGGCCATGCCTTCGCGCTGCGCGGAGGGCAGCCCGTCCAGCCAGGCTTGGTAGCGCGCAACCGGGAATGCGGCCGCCAAGCCCCGGGCGAGAAGCTCTTCGGGCGCACTACGGCGATAAAGCATGGCCAGCATGGCTTGGCCATGTTCGATCATGTCCGCTTCGCCTATTGATGTAATGTCGTACCCCGCTTGGCCCAACTCTTGAGTGATGTTGGCGATGCTGGCCGGAACGTTCAAGTGTGAAGCGCCAAAATTCTTGTCGCCTGCGGGATGGTTCCAGAACATCAGCCCCAGTTTTTTGTCCTGAGCCGGCTTGCGGCGCAGCTCAACGAGATTACGCAGTTTGTCCAGGAGACCGTCCACCTGCTCCGCCATGGGTACCGCCGCCCCATCGCGCAGGGCGGAGATCACCATCGGATCACTCATGCCCCAGGTCTCGGGAATGGCAATGAAGATGGGCACCAAGCTCTGCTGCGCACCACTTGATGAGGCCAGCCATTGGGCTTCGTCACCGTCACGATAGGTCAGCGTCTGGATGGCGGGGATGCCCAACTCCGCCAGTTCAGCAGCCCGTTCGGCACTATTTTGCGTCATGCGCAAGTTAACGATGGCATCGGCGGCGGCGGGCTTGAGGACCTTGGTCAAAGCATCAGGGTCATCGCTGTCATACCAAAATGGGATCGGCAGGATTTCCCTGGCTTCGGCGGCGGCAATCAACGCGTCAACCACCGCGGTCTGCATATCGCTGACCACGCCGCTGTGGATCAGAAAGGCGATGCGGCCGACGGCCTGTGGCATACGCGACTCGGCCCATGCCAGATAGCTGTCAACCGATTCGACTATGCCTGACGCGGCAGGGTGATAGAAGCCGGTTTCCGGTACCTCGTCCGCCGCCGGCAGGGCGGCGATGGACCGGCCGGCGACGAGGTTCTTGGCCGCCTCGAAGAACAAGCCGAAGTTGCCGGTTCCTCCGTTTGTGTAGTAACTCGACAGTTGGCGGGCCTCTTCCGCCCCCATCCCGCCAAAGTCCTGCGCGGTGCCGCCTGCTCTCAGCCACGGAATGTCGCCCTGCCGCAGCTTGTCTCCAATCACACCATCGACTTCAGCGCGCGCGCTGGGTCGCGGCGTGTCCAGCAGCACGAGGCTGGCGTCCCGCAGCCATTGTTCAGCGGGCGTACTAATAGCACCAACATCAACATGTTCCAATCTGACGCCGACGCGTTCAGCAATGGGCGCCAACACTTGGAACTTCGCCGGCAGCACCGTACGGTTGGTCACGACCTTGATGAGCGGCGGAGAGGCTTCGGTAGCGGCCCGAGCCAGGACAAAGTCCGATGCGCCCAAGCACAGCAATAAAGAAAGATTAACTAGAAACTGGCGCATGGTTAAAACCTCATTTCCATGCCAACGAACAGGCGGCGACCTTCATCCGCGAACGCGTAGTTCACGGACTCATCGGCCAAACGCTTATCCGTAATGTTTTCTATGCCCGCGCGCACGGTTACGTAGCGGCTTATCTCATGGCTACCATAGAGGGAAAGCAGCGTATAGGCCGGCTGATGGCCGGCGGCTGTAGTCGTACGCTGGGAGCCGACGTATTGAAGCCTGAGGCTAGCGTCCCAGTCATGCGCGGGCCGCCATGTCAATGTGGCATTGGCGGTGTGCCGGGAACGGTCGGTCAAGCGAGTGTTCGTTGTACGGTCCACGGCATCCAGAAAGGTATAGTTGGTATTCAACTGGAGTTGCCAGGGCAGCTCCACGCCGAAGCCTACTTCCAAGCCGCGGATACGGGCCTTGTTGATATTGACGTACTCGTACTGCCCTCTTCCACTCGAACACCCGGTGACGCAGTGGGTATCGATCAGATCGTTGACCTGGTTCACGAACAACATGGCGCTGGCTTGCCAATTGGCCCCGATATATTCAAGGCCCGCCTCATAGGACACAGAGGTTTCAGGCTTTAGATCCGGGTTGCCAACGATCTCCGCGCCTCGGGCCCATGACGCGCGATAACCAGAGGACAATTGCTTGAGCGTGGGAGCGCGAAAACCCTTTCCCGCGCCCCCCTTGAAGACCAATGCATCACTGAAGTGGTAAAGAACATAGGCACGTGGACTGACCTGCCAGCCATAATTGGGATGATTATCGAAGCGGCTGCCCATCAACAATTCCCAGTTCTCGCCGAGCATGATTTCATCCTGAAGGAAGAAAGCCTTGTGCGTCGCACTGATCTTCCCCGCCGTGTTGACCGTGGGGTCTTCCAGGGTTTCCTTGCGCAACTCACCGCCCAAAGTGACAGTGTGCCGAGACAATGGGCTAAAACTGACCATGCCATTGGCAACTTCATCGGTGAACTGGTGCGGGCCGGTACTGCCGCCGTCCGTCCTGTCGTTGAAGCGCTTGAGGTTGGTTCGGTATAGCTTGATCTCGCTTTTCCCCCACTGCCAGTCCCCGGTGTGCGCCAGGGAAAGCCGCTGCCTGCGAATGTCATCATCCGAACGATAAGTGGTGCTATTGCGCCAACGTTCTTCTTTACCCGCGCTGATCGCGGCATCCACGCGCTGCCTGGAGTCGGGCGTCCAGGTCAACCCAACGGTGCCCAGCATATCCTTCTGATATCCCATCGAGGTTTCATGGAAGCTCGTGGGTGGCTGACTTTCGGGCCCGTAGACAGCCTGCCGGTGCTGGTATTGTCCGGACACTGTCAGGCCGAGCACATCTTCGATCAGGGGGCCCGAGACATAAGCGCCCAAACGGTGGCGATCACCGCCACGGCTACTGCTGGGAAAAAGACCATCGACAGAGAAGGCATTGATCCATTTGTCGGTTGCGCGCCGCGATATCACATTGACGACACCGCCAAGCGCCTCCGAGCCGTACAGCGAAGACATGGGGCCGCGTACGATTTCGATGCGTTCGATGGCTTCCGCGGGCATCCACCCATGCTCGAAATCCGAGCCATAGATCAGAGGTCCGGACTGATTGATACGCATACCGTCATAGAGAACCAAGGTATGGTCTGTTTTCATGCCGCGAATTGAGATCCCCTTGCCATTGATGCCGACACTGCTCAACGAAACGCCGGGAGAGCCCTCAATAGCTTCCGCCAAGTCGTAAATTGGCCGACGGCGCAGTTCTTCGCGGGTCAGTACGGTGACACTGGCAGGGGCGTCCTCCAACAGCCGCTCACTTGCCGATGCCGTCACCACGATTGAATCCAGTTGTGAAACGTCGTCCGGGAGGGAGTTTGCCCAAGCCGTGCCGACGACGATGCTGCTTAATGCAGAACAAGACAACGCTTGGACAAGCGGTGACAGGCGCCGCCGTGGCAGCGCAATTGATGTGAAAATGATCATTTGTAATTAATTTATGCTATTTATTTAAAAATGAATCCGAAAATCGGCGTCAAGCAGCATCGACGCCCAACGTTGTCGGAGTCTGTATACGATTTTTATCGCTGCGTGCTTACAAGCCCGCCGGCTGCCCGGAGAGGCTTACAGCCTGAGCCGACGGATGGTGCTTGAGCAGGGCGCGGGAATCGCGAGGCACGCGACTGGCCTGGCGGCAGCGTGTGCGCGGGCACAAAAGATAGGCATAAAAAAACCTCGGGATGAATATCACTGGAAAGTGACCGGCGCAAACACGATCACATACGAGAAATCAACCGAGGTTGGACGGGGGCGCGCGAGAGCCAAGCGGCGGCCCCAGCGCTGGCAGCGGCGGGAGCGCCTGGTTGCGATGTCGCAGTGGGGCAAGATGATGAGCGATGACGCCCACCAGTGCGGTTGCTTCCTGACTGGGCATCGCGGCTTGCGACACAACGATGCCGAAGGGGCAATCCTGATTGTCGAAGTGGTCGCTGGGAGAAGGCTGATCGGGCTGGTCATTCAAATCCACCAGCATCGTGCTGATGCCGCCGCCCACAGTACAGAAGGTAATGGCGAATTTGCCGTCGCGCCCGCCGGATAGATCCGGCATATAACCCATAGGGATGACCGCTCGGCACAGAAACGACAAAACCGTCAGGCAAAAAAGAACTTGCCAGACCGTTGTCATATTGTGTCGATGGGCGTGTCGAAAGACGGACATAGGTCAAAGTATATTACATTCCCTGCCTTGACCCTGATGAAATTATGTTCAACATGAGACAGTCCGATGAAGTTATGATTGGTGGAGCACTCAGATTGAGTGCCCACGCTGCTGCCTCAGTTCCCAGGACACACTATAACCACGCACTGTCGCGACAAGTTGCTGTCCCAGCCGCTGCTCAATCACCGGCCGCCACGGCACCAGGCTAAACCCCACCCCATCATCAAGCATGGCGTAACGCCCACTGGCGAGCATGATGTTGCGTCGATAGACACCCGCCACGCGCTGGCCGTCCGCCACGGGGCGATGCTCCAGGCCGGTTTCGGCGGCGATGTCCTTGGCGGCCTGAGTCAGCTCCCGATTGCGCAACGTTTCAAGCAGATTCCGGGCAAGGATGACACGCTGCCCACGCTTCTGAGCCAGCCCTTGTTCGGCCAGAAAGTCGGCACGCTGCCGCATGGTTTGCTTGGCCTCACTACCGAAGCCAATTTCGCCCAGCCCCTTGCCGCCGCCGATCAATTGTTGATCGAGCCAAGTGGCGCCGATCACGCGCGTCTGCCGTTCGATGGGAAGGTGCGATTTCAGTTCCACCGCCACGCTACCCGTGCGCTGCGCGTCGTACCGGCGGCTCTGTTCGGCCAGATCGTCCGGCACCTTCCATAGTCCTTCGGCCACGCGCTCCACGATGCCGGCGCGGCGCAGGGCTTCCAGGCGGCGAACATGGGCGGCGACAACCTCCTGCGGGTTGCGGCCAGGCTTTGCCCGGCCTTGCTCAATCGCCAGGTGATGATCGCTGCGGTACAGGCCATCGCCCGCCAGCGCGGCGATGTTCTTGTCGGCCGCGCGCACGTCGGCCGCCCCTTTGACCTCCACCACGGCGCCCATCGGGTACTGCTCCAGTTGGGTCTTGGGCGGCAGCGCCACATAGTGGGCCTTGCCGTCCGTGCCATCGACGATCAGATAGCCCTTGTCGTACAGCTCGTCGGCCAGGCCCTTGTCCACCACGCGGCCCACGATAATGCGGCCGCTTCCATCGTCGTTTGGGCCGGGCTGAAACACGGCCAGGTCGCGTTGTTTCGCGCCCATTGCCCGCTGCATGGTGCGGATGATGTCACCGCGTTCGGCCATTGCCCGCAGGGTGGATTCCGCCTTGGGATGGATGACCCACACGCCGGCCTCGCTCTCGTCGGCCAGCCCCATGCGCTGCAAGTGTTGCAGGCGACCGACCAGCAGCAGACGCTGGCGTTTCAAGCGGGGGATGGCTTCCAGCCGTTCGATGCGCAGCACCCGGCCATTGGTAGCCTCGCGTTGCAAGGTCTGATCGAGGCTGGTCCAGCGTTCCTGTTCCACCTCGCGAGCCAAGGCCTGTTGTATTTCCAAATCGGTACGCGGCCCCAGCCATTCGGTGGCCAATTCCGCCGCACGTTCGCGCATGCCGCGTGTGATGTATTCCTGCGAGATGATGAGATCCTTGCCGGTGTCATCCTTGCCGCGCAGCACGACGTGGATGTGCGGGTTGTCGGTGTTCCAGTGATCGACCGCCACCCAGTCCAGCCGGGTGCCCAGGTCGGCCTCCATGCGCTGCATCAGGTGGCGGGTGTAGGTGCGCAAATCGTCAAGCTGGTCGGCGTCCTCGGGGGAGACGATGAAGCGGAACTGGTGGCGGTCGCCCCTGCCGCGTTCCTCGAAAGCGGCGGTGCCCGCCTCGTCGGTCATCGGCCCGTAGGCGCGGCCCGGCCCGCCCTGGCGGTCCACGCCTTCGCGTTCGATGTAGCGCAGGTGCGTGATGGTGGAGCGGGCGCCGACCTTCTGGAGATACACCAGCCGCACCTTGACCGTGGCGCGGCGCGAATTTCTCGTCAGCGACTGGCCGGTGAACCGCGACGCGACATGACCACGCCCCAGGCGTGAACCGGGCGCTTTGCCGCGTCTGCCGCCGGTGGCATTGGCCGCCTTGCCGAGCTGGCGCAGCACCTGGTTGATGAAGGTGTCGCCACGCTGTTTGGGAGCGCTCGGGCGGATGCGAAAACGCTCATCGTCGCTGCGGCTCATGCGGCGTCTCCATCCAAGAAGGTCGAAGCCGGGCGTGCGTGGCACGCGGCTTTGCCAATGCCGACAAGGCATTGCCGTTTCACGCGGCACGATGCCGCGATCTGGCGCGTGCCGCGCCACCCCCACGTGCAGACTGGCTTTGTGCGCGCCTTGGTGCCGCACCCTTCAATCTTGCCCTCCGCCTTTGCCTGTCGCTTTCGCTCCCGGCCTCGGCGGCCCGGCGGCGCTGCGCAGCGTGCAGCCAGCCCGCCGGCGAACGCGCGAACCGCTGCGATGAAGGCCGCAGGCCGGGCGCGTTCGAGGCAAGACGCCTGCACGTGGGGCGGCTGCGCCGGATGTTGCGCGAGGTGCGGTGCCCAATGCACAGAGTTGGCATCAGCACGACAGGCGTGGCAACACGGGGAAAGCCACAAGAAAGACACGCCCGATAGCACGATGCCATGCACAGAGATGTGTAGCGAATTGACCATCATGGCTGCGCTTTATGCCAGATCGGACGCGCGACGCCGATCACGGCGGATGCGCTGACCGGGCCGAAGTAGCGGCTGTCGAACGACGCCGGGTGGGTGGCGCTCAACAGGAACAGTTCGTCCTCAAGGAGTGGACGGCAATGCGGCCAGGAAGGTAGTGGGCGGCCCAGCCGGTCCGCAGGTAGCGCGGCGGCCACCGGCACGCCGTCGATGCGTACCTGCCCGGCAATGATGCAGACGTGTTGGGGCGCGACCGCGCCCACACGCTTGAGTAGCGGGATGTGGGCCGGCAGATAGCCGCGCTGCGCGGCCAGCGCCGACGCATCGGCTGGAAGCTGGGCCAGGACGATGCTGTCCACGTCCAGCCGAAGAGGCAGCGAGCCGGACGGATGTGGGAACGGTTTGACGCGATACCAGCCGACCGGCACGCTGTCGGACGGGTTGTAGATCAGGCGCGGCACTGGCTGCATGAACGCCGCCCCGGCCAGCGCAGCGAGCCCGACGGCGGCCAAGCCCACCAGGGCGATGCGAGCGCGCGGGCGCGAGCGAGGAAGCGGCGCAACTTCGGGTGTGCGTGCGATGGTGGAATCGGTGGTCATGGTAGCGCCCTCCCGGCCAGCCAGGCAGTGTGCCGCTCAATGGTGTATTCGGGCAGCGCCAGGCGGGCCGCCAAACGGTTGCCCAGCGTGCGCCAGTATGCGGGCGATGTGGCGGCGGGCACGATGCCCAGCGCCTCGATGACGTCGATGCGCTCCAGCACAGAACGGACTTGATGATGGCCTTCGACGTTCAACAGCAGACGCGCACCGGGCTGCACGCCGGCAATGCGCTGCGCCGCGTCCAGCGGTGTGCAAGCCTGCATCACCATGAGTTGCCAGCGCACCGTGCCGTACTCGTTGGCTTGCCAGCGGACGCGGCAGCACATCGCGCCCGGCAGAAACACCGCCCAGCGCCGCCAGCGATCCAGCCAGATCATGTGCGCCGGTTCGCCAAAACGCAGGTAAAGATTGAGGCGCGGTTCGATCGTGGCCAGCGCCACGCGCGTCAGCGGCACACCGCCGGCTTGGTTGGCAAGCATCGCGGATAGCGGCAGCGATGCCGCCGTCGCCGCGCCAACAGCAGGCGAAGCGGATGTATTCATGGCGTGTCCTCTTTGCGATGTGCTGGAAACTCGCGCTCCAGCAGGCCGCGCAGCAGATCGGCCACGGTCACGCCTTGCGTGAAGGCCGACACCTTGATGCGCGCACGCAGCGCGGGCGTCACATCGAGCGTGAGGCGAGCCGTGTAAAGGTCGCCTTTGTTCAGCGCATCGGCGTCGCCCTGGCGAATCCACGCCTCGGCGTGCGGATTCGCGGGCGGACGTGCGCCGATGCCGACGCGCTTGGCCGGACGTTTGCTGTTCGGTGGCGGCTTGGTTGTCATGTCGGCCACCGCAGCAGTTCATCGACCAGCGCGGTGATTTCACGCGCCGCCGCACTATCTGGCGCGGTTTCGCGTGCAAGCCGCCCGGCGGCCACGCTATCGGCAAAGACAATCCGTTGCCGAACCTCGGCGCGCAGCGCCGGTAGCGGCTGATCGGCGAGCGCCTGACGCGCTTCGCGTCCAATGACGGTGGTGCTGACGCGCCGGTTGATGACAAAGGCCGCTTGCAAAGCGGGCCGGAAGACCTGGGCTTCACGGATGAGCGCCACCATCTCGGCGCTGGCCCACAGATCGTAGGGGCTGGGCTGCACGGGAATCAGGACGTAATCGGCCGCCAGCAGCGCGGAGCGCGCCAGGGCGGCGATGCGTGGCGGGCCGTCGATGATGACGTGATCGGCCCGTCTGGCCAGTTCCGGCGCTTCCTGATGCAGTGTTTCGCGGGCCAGGCCCACGGCGCTGAACAGCCTTGGCAAACCTTGCTGACTTCTGCGCTGCGTCCAGTCCAGGGATGAACCCTGCGGGTCGGCGTCCAGCAACACCACCTGCTGACCCCGCAGCGCGAGTTCTCCGGCGATGTGGGTGGCAAGCGTGGTCTTGCCCACACCGCCTTTCTGGTTGAGCAAGGCAACGATCATGATACGGCCCTCCGACTTGGAAAACCGTCTAGCCCGTCGCCTGCCAAACGGGGTGGATTTTGCCGCTGATTGCGCCTTTCAGGCTGCCCGATTTTTCGCCTTTCGGTGTTTATCCAAAATGGTGGCAAGCCTTTATCAATAGTTAGAGTAGTTAAGTTAGATAAGTTAAGGGGCGCGCAAACGCAGTATTGGCGCGGCTTTGCAGCCGATTGGCACGCCTGATAGCACGATAGTCCCACGCCTGATAGCACGATACCGGACACGCCCGATAGCACGACACTATCCACAGGATATTCACAGATAATCCACAGACTTATCCCCGTGCCGTGGGCGGCACGGGCCGGAAGGTCAGCAGCTCGCGCCCTTGTTCCGGTATCAGCGCGATGCCCAGCACATAACCGGGCAGCGACTGCCTGGCCACCAGGGCGCGCAGGTCGCAGGCGAAGTCGTAGGGTCTGGCGGTGCTGCCGGATTTGCGATGCAGGTGCCGGAAGTCGAATTGCCAGCCATCCGGCTGTTTGCCGCCGTGCTTGCGCACCAGGCGGTACAGCCAGCGCTCGATGCCGCCCGTCAGGCGAAAGTACGCCGGGTCGATGGTCAGCACCAGAGCCGCATCGAGCACGCCCGCATAGAACCAATCCGACAGGATGAGTTCGATGCCCAGCGGCTTGCCATTGGCATCGGCCAGCTCCTTCCATTCGTTGATCCACGAAAAGCGGTGCAGCCGCCGCCCCGTGGTTTCGCGGATGGACGTAGCCACGCTGGTCGATTGCAGCCGGTCCAGCGCCGCTTTCAGGCGCTGGTAATCGCGCAAGGACGTACCGCGCCCGATAAAACGCAGGATCTCGTAGGGCGTGGCGCGTATCCAGCGGGAGGGTTCGATACCGGCATCGCGGGCCTGCACAATCTGCGAAGCGGCCCAGATCAGGATGTCGGCATCCCAGATCGTGGCAATACCGTGTTCCTGTGTGCCCTCCACGCGGATGGTGACGTTCCCGCTGCGAAAGTCGATGGGGGTGACGCGGCGCGACTTCGCTAGCGAGAAGAACGGATAGGCCATCAAGTCCTGGGCGTCGCGCGGCGCCATGTCGCCGGGCAAGGCACGGAACAGGGCAAGCTGCTCCGGTGGCGGCGGTCGCTGCGCGGCGGGCAGACGGGACATGGCGATGGCCGCCGGCAACCAGACGCTTAGCGGCCGTCACGATAATCACCCGCATGGCGCTGGGCGTACTCCGGGTCGGAGGTGGCCTCGTAGCTGCGCGCATCGGCCCAGGTGTCCAGATCGGCCACCGCATACATGACGCGCCGGCCGAATTTACGAAACGTCGGCCCGCCGCCGATCACGCGTTGTTTTTCCAGCGTGCGCGGCGACAAGCGCAGGTATTGGGCGGCTTCATCGTTGGTCAAATAGCGCTGGGGCTGCGCGGGCGTGGCAATGGGTGCGGCGGCGGGCCGTAAGGGAGCGGGTCGCATGAGATGAACCTCCATCGTTCGGTAGAGCCGGCGGCACCAGTGCTGCCGGATGGAGACAGTCTCAACAAAGCCGGGCGACTTGCTCAGGGACGTTTCGCAGGGGATGAAGATCGTCCCTGTACAGGCTCGGGTAACTGTGCCAGGCGGCGGTAGCCGCCGCGCATCAGCGCATCGCCTCGCCGAACCAGGCGGCGCATGCGAGCGCGCATAGCGCCATCGGCATGCCAGTCGCGGGCCACCGCCTTGGGGCCAAACAGCCCTTCGGCGATGTCGCGCAAGGACGCGCCCGCCTGGGTGGCGTCGAGCGCCTGCAAGGTGTGTAGCTCCTGCAAGGCCGACAAGGCGGGCCGGGGTCGCACGACGGCAATGGGAACGGCGCTGCTCGTCAGGGCCAGCTTGTTCATTTCCAATGTGAACGCTTGCGCGTGCGCAAGAAGATCGGCGCCGGCGCGCACGGCATAGACGTAGGCCATGCCGTCTGCCAGGCCAGGGGCCACCGCCAGCCGCAGGTAGCCGCCCGGCCAGCGCACCCGTAGCACCAGGCGCACGCCGTCGTGAATCAAGGATTTGTCGCCGGGAAGGCACCAGAGCGCGAATCGCTCGGCATCGGGCATGGGGTCGGTGTCCGGGTAAAGATGAACACCGTGAAGATCGGGGAACCAGATCGGATGCGCGTCACGCGCATCCAGGGCGGGGTCTTCCAGCAGACGCAAGCCCCAGCGCTGCGCCGTGGGCTGCGCGGCTTCCGGCCGCTGGGAATGGCGCAACCAGTCTTGCCGGTAATCGGGATGGCGGCGCAGATATTCCCAGGCCAGCGCCGGGCCATCCAAATGCAGGATGTAGAGATACGCGGCAGTCGGATGCCAGTGATGGGCGAGCGAATCGGCCATGACGCAACCCCCTTTGACTCAGCGGGGCAGCACCATCGGAAAATAAACACGAACCAATAAACACAAGCCGGTTTCAATGCGTTAAGATTTAACTACCAATCGCATAAAATGAAACTAAAAACATCAAGTCCGATTGCGTCTTAACCATTGCGCCGGTAATCAGAATGCGATGATGGCACCGCTGAAGAATCAGCAAGCAGCATCCATGACCCTGCCGCATTTCGCGCAAAACATCATGACTATTTAAGTCTGGACGGTCGCGTATTGATGCAAGGCCCATGATTCAGACCCTCACGGTCTTGAATATGACCCAAATAGTCACAATGCGCCTGGATTGGATGGGCTGCGCGCTCGTATTGCGACTGCCCATTCAATCCGTGATCGAACCGTTTTCTTGTGCCAGCCGGACATATTCCGAGAGCGGGCGCACCGCCTGGAAATAACGGTCACGCATCACGGGCTGCTTGCGCGGGCCGACGATGGCGGCCAAGGCGGAAAGCTGCACGATGCCCAGTTCCGGCATGCCTATCCCCAGGTCGATCAGGCCATAGGCCGTGTCGCCATCAGCCGGGTCGAGTGCGGCCAGCAGCCAGGTCACATGGGCGTCCGGCGTGAAAAGCCGCACAACAGGCAGCGGGTCGATGCGCTGGCCTGCGGCGCGGGCCTGCCCGTGAGCGAGCAATTGTGCGCGTTCGTCGTCGGTGATGAGTGGATGGTTCACGTGTGCTCTGCCAAAGCGTAAAGCCGCCGATCTGTCTTTGTGCTTTCGTGCAAAGACCCGTAAGCGGTTTGTCTCGAATCCGTAGAAGCGGACAATCGTAATGCCGATTGTGCGCAATCCAGGAAAAGCACGATTACGCATCTGCGCTTTTAAGGGAATCCGCCTTTACGGGTTTGCGTCATTACACAAGAAAAAGTTGAAATCTGGATGAATGAGTTAAAGATAACGTGGTTTTAATTGTGCCGCCAAACGACGCTTCTGTCTATGCAGAAGCGACCCATGCAGCGCGGCCGGCCACCCGGCGCCACCACATACGATGCCAAACTGGCGCAAGCCTTCGGTACAGCGGTGCGCGCGCTGCGCACAGAACGCGGCATCGCCCAGGAAATGCTGGCGAATCTCGCCAATGTTGAACGCTCCCACCTGGGCAAGATCGAGCGCGGCGAACACACACCCACCCTGGCGATTATCTTCAAGATCGCCGGCGCGCTCGAATGCAGCACGGCCGTGCTCATGACCCGGACAGAAGCCCAGCTTGCCCAAGGCAAAGTCTCAGAATAAGGTCTGGGGCGGCCGCGCCGCCATGGGCCGTCGGGTGGACAGGCGCCCCGCCAAAAAGGCGGGGCTCTGTGGTTTAAGCCGCCTGCGGCTTGCTGCGCGTCCACAGCAGGTCATGCGTGCCGTCCTCGCCTTCGATCAAGCGGGCGTAGACAGTGGCCGGGAACGTGGGGTCGTCCAGGGTGACGGACAGGTATTCCCGTCCAGCCTCGCTGGTTTTCTTCCACGCCGCGCCGATGTCATGACCCGCCGCCTGCAAGCGGAAGTCGGGGGCTTTGTCGTTGTCGCCCTTGTCGTTGGCAACCAGCTTGACCTTGACGTTGAGCGTCAGGGTGCGCAGGGTGCCGGTGTAGCCGTCTTTGTCTGCGGTGAAAGTACCGATGTTGGCCATGGTAATGCTCCTTTCAGGAATTCAAGGTCGCGCCAGTGCGTCCTTGTTGTGATCCGGTCGGCGGGGGTGGGCTGGCCGCACCGCGCAAGCGCGCCGTAACAACGTGAAGGGCCGGGAGGCACACACAATTTGTCTCGCGAGGAAGCCGCCCACGGCGGCGGGGAAATTGTTTGTGCTGGACGGTTGCGGCCAAGAGCCCGAAGGCGTAGCCGCCCCCCGCCAGGATTCACGACAAGACAAGGACGTACAGGCCGACCGTCCTGCAAAGAGTAATGGCGGACTCGGTTTTTCCGCATACACGCTCGACCGGCAAGCGCCCTGATGCGGGCAAGAACCAGGCTTCCAATGTGGGCGAAAACATCCCCGCCGCACGCTGCGGCGCCATCGTTGAAAGCGCGGTGTGGATACTCCATAAGCCAGGCCAGGCGGCGTGTCGGTGAACCGCCCCTCGTGATGTCCAGATAAACAACCGCCAGCATCGAGGACGGCGCGCTTGCGTGCAACCTGCGCCAGCAAATCCAGGCGTAGCCTTGCCCGTTCCGCCTTTGGCGGGGCGCCATCTAGAAGCCCAAAGCCCTTGACTCTGCCTATCTCATAAAATGCAGGGCGCAATGCCCTGCAATGTTTTAGGGCTTTACACTTGCCCCCGCTCTGCCAGTGAAGTCGTGCTGGCCGCCGTCACGATGACATGATCGAGAAGCCGCACGTCGATCAGCGCCAGCGCGTTTTTCAGATGCCTGGTCAAGTTCAGGTCAGCCACGCTTGGCTCGGTTACACCGGACGGATGGTTATGGGCCATGATGAGCGCGGCGGCATTGAGTCGTAAGGCGGTTTTCACGATCTCGCGCGGATAGACGCTGGCCTGGCTCAATGTGCCTGATCCCTGCTCGATATAGCGAATCGGCTTGAAACGCGAGTCCAGATAAAGGAAGGCCGCGCATTCATGCCCCAGCCCGGCCAGCTTGGCCTGAAAAAACCGCTTCACCTTGGTCGGATTATCGACCGGCGAAGATTGGGAAACCAGGCTTTCCGCGGCCGTGCGGCCGGCCGCCAGGATCTGCTCGTCGCTGGCCAGCTTGTAACGGCCGCTGGGACTACGGACATACAGGGTGCATGTCTCGTCCATGTTGTCATAGCTCAGCGCGGCGATGTTGTTGTCCATGATGCTCTCCAGTGTTCAGGGCGGGATTGCCCGGAACCCGAAGGGCATGGCGCAGCGCAGGTATCAAGGGTCGAAGACGGCCAGCGGCCGCAAGCGCCACCCACAGCGGCGCGCTGCCCTTGAGACCAAGAACGGCATGACACAATGACCGGGAGCAAGACAGCTCACAGTGCCACTCGGTTTTGCGTTGGAACTCTCCGCGTGAAACGCGGCTCGGCGTCAATGATTGCGCCACGCGCAACCCGCAAACGAGCGTGCGCAGCGCCGCAGGCGCGAAGGCGTGAGGGATGGAAGCCGAATGGCCGTGACGGCAAGGTCGGCACGGGGCGCTGCCCGACAGCCCGGCGGCGCTTGCGCCGACACGCCCCGTTTTATCCACAGATTCTGTGTGCAAGCCTGTGCATAATCCGTGAAGTTTTCGTGACACGCCTTTGTTTGCCACAACTTACGATCACATGAGCGGCACTTGGCCATGACGCTGGTGCTGTTCAGCTTGAAGGTCGATCAGCCCGCGTAAACGTATCGAACACACGCCCAGACCGCCCAAGCGGGGCGAGGAAACACCGCGCACAGGCCGCCGCGCCATCCAGTCGGGGATGGTGCGGTGGCGGCCTGCCATTCCTGGCTTTGAGCGTGATACACCGGGCCAGCCGGATGGCTGTGTCCGGCCGATGTGCCTTTGGCGGGTTGGCACCGGGCGCGGCAATGCAGCGCCCGGATTTTTGACCATCGGCGCCAAGGTGTCACTGCCTTGGCGCCGATGCTGATTGAATCCCCGCCGCGCCCCGACCACATCGGGGCGCGGCGGGCCGGCTTGTGCGGCCTTCGATGGGCCGGCAAGCCGTCCGGCGTTCGCAAAAAATCGCTATCGGAATACTTGCAGCCGGTCAGGGTATGCCCCGGCGGCAGGCCGGGGCATAGAGGGGGCAACGCTTACGCGGCTACCGCATCAGCGGTTTCGTCGGTTTCTGCGGCGTCGTCCTGCGAGGCTTCCACCCGGAAGATGGCGGGCATCCACCCCGTATCCGCCGCCAGCCGTTCCGCTTCGCTGGCAATGTCGGCCTTTTTCAGCTTCGCCAGCCGGTTGACATGCTCCGGCGCGAACTCGCCCACGGCATCCAGAATCACGGCCTTGGACACATGCTTGAAATACCCCTCGGCGGTCGGCTGCCACCATGCCGCCATGTCCAGCCCCACGGCCTGCGCCAGTTCCGCGCCCGGCTGATGCTGGCTGGCGCGGGGAGTGATGACGTCCACCGTTGCCGCCGCGCATACCGCCAACAGTCGCAGCAGTTCATCCTGCGGCATCGGCAGCAAGACGGCGAACAGGTCGGCGCTGTCCTGCGGCAAGTCCTCGCCTACCGCTTTTTGCAGTTCAGCCAGCGCCACGGCGGCAGGCGATTCGGGCCAATCCGGGGCCAGGCTTTCCAGCCGGTTCTGCACAGTCAAGCGTATTTCCAGCGGCAAGTCATCACGATGATAACGATCACGCTGCAAGACGGTCTGCACCATGCCATGCACGGTAGCGGCCAGCGCCGCTTGCGGATGGCGGGCCAGTTCGATTTGCAGCGCGGCGGTGCGGTGGGCGCTCAAGCGTTGCGCCAGCCGGTCGGACATAGAAGCGGCCTTGGGCTGGCCGTCGTCCTCGCCGTCGTTGTCGTTCATGTCGTCTTCGCCGCTGAAACCCTGCCGCAGCCGCTCCAAGGTGCGCAGTGCCTTTGCTTCGGCTTCCCGCATCAGGCCGCGATGCACGACAATCTGGCCTTGCCTGTCCAGCGTGACGATGGCTCCGGCGGCGGCTTTGACGTTCTGGCTGTAGTCCAGCAAACGATCTTCCAGCGCCTGCAACTGCCGGCCTACGCGGTCGCCTTCCTCCTGCAAGGCATCGGCCTTTTCCTCGTCCTCGTCTTCCAGCGCCGCATCAATGGCTTCGCCAATGGTCTGCATCTTGGTTTCCAGCTTATCCATGCGGTCGGCCTCGCGCTTGGTGGGATTGCGCCGTTCTCGCGGGGCGCGTTGGAAGGCTTGCAGATCGGCATAGGTCGCGGCGGGCGCGGCATCCACCCATGCCCAACCCTCGGCCTTCACTTCTGCCGCGTGGCCGTCCAGCTTTTCACGCACCAGCATTTCCAAAAGTGCAGCATCGGTCACATACACGCCGCTATCGTCCTGCGCGAACAGATCACGACGAATGCCGCCGCCTGCGGCTTCGTAGGCGTCCAGCCCGACAAAGCGCACCAGCGCGTGGGATGCGTCAATTTCCCGTTCGGTCAACCGATCACGCAAGGCATGGGGGCTGCGCTGCCATTCGGGTGCATCGTAAAAAGCTGCGTCCTGCGCCGCATGATCGTCTGTGATGGCAAGGGCCATCAACTGATCAAGGTTCACAGCGTCAGACCGATAATCAGCCAGCAGGCGCGGCGAGACATTCGCCAGTTTCAAGCGGCGCTGCACCACCAGCGGGGTAACAGAAAAATCCGCCGCGATGTCTTCGATGGGTCGGCCCTCCTTGACCAGCGCGGCGAACGCTTCAAACTGGTCTGCCGGGTGCATGGCTTCGCGCTGCACGTTTTCGGTCAGGCTCACGGTGCGGGCATTGGCATCGGCCACCAGCAGGCACGGCACTTCCCAATCCTTCGGAATACGCCGGGTCTTGGACAGCAGTTTCAACGCGGCCAGCCTGCGGCCACCGGCCACGACGTCGTAATGCTCGCCATCGCGGGCCTGTATCACGGTGAGGTTTTGCAGCAGCCCCACGCGGGCGATGCTTTCGGCCAGGGCATCAATAGACTGGCCCGCCGTCTTGCGTACATTGCGCTTGGACGGTCGCAACCGCGCCAGCGGCACCCGTATCAGGTTCTGTTCCGGGGTAATGGTGTCGGTGATGGCGTTGGCCGTGTCGATGGCTTGGATTTCGGTTTGTGTGATCGCGTTCATGGTGAACACTCCTTACGGTTGGTGAATTGCAGCCATGAAAAACGCGGCAAGGATGGCTGCCTGCCTCTGCCGCATAGGGGAATCAGGCTTTCAACTGGCGCATACCCTCGGCCAGTAGCCACAGAGAACGGTTCAAGCGAATGTCGGAATCAATACCCTGTACCGCTCGGGTGCTTTGGCGGTGACCGTTGGCGCTGCGGCCACGCAAGCCGCCTTTGGTGAGGTTTTCTTGCAGACGGTTGAAGGTCATCCACAAATCGGGGCGGCGGTCGTCATAGCGGCGCGGCATCAGAATCTGGCTTTCCGTGACGGGCGCGGGCTTGTTCGGGTCGTCGTATTTCAGGGCCAGCGCGGCGCGGGCGAGAATGTGGGCTTCGCCTTCGTCCAGCGTGATGGCCTGCATGGCTTCGCGGGATTCCTGTACCCGCTCGAAACCGTCCAATACCTCGAACGCGCCTTCGATAACCTGCCCGGTAATGTCGCCCTTATGCGGAATGCGAACATCGGCCACGGTATCGCCGCAAACAAGGCCATTTGCGCAGACAAATCGGAAGGCTCCACCGAGCATCTGGTAACTGCTCGTGCCATCGTGCGAATTGAGCAAAATAATTTCGTTGGCGATGCTGTCATTCACCTGATTGGCATGACGCAAGCGAATCATGTGTTTGGTGTGCTCTCGCCGGTCTTCGTTGCGTACGCGGGTCTGCGTCACCATGAAGGGTTCAAAACCCTCTTTCCGTAGTTCCGTCAGTACCGCCGCCGTGGGGATGTAGCGATAGCGTTCTGAACGGCTTTGGTGTGGGGCGTCGGCATAGATGGACGGAACCACGGCCCTGATCTGATCGTCGGATAGCGGGCGGTCGCTGCGCAGTACCGGAGACAAAGAACCGAAACGGGATGCAAGCATGGGATTTCTCCTGACAAAGAAAGGGTTTGCTGTTCACCGCACACCGGATTCCAAGATTCGGAAGCCCAAGGGTTTGAGCTGTTGTTGTGCGGTCGGCACGAAGAACCCGGTTGGCCTCGTTGCCACCGTCTTCCTGAGTTCATCGCCCGCGACGGTCAGGAGCCCACGGACGTGGGCCGTCAAGGAGAAAAGCGCCAGGTTGATGCGGCCCGCAGGCGCAGCCGAGGACACGGCCTGGCGCGCCTTGACGGCACGCGGCCACGGGCTACAGTCGCGGACAAGGTGATGAAGTCAGGAAAGACGTGAGCCAAGCAACGGCCAGGTCTTTGGTGTCGCCCGCAGGCAAGCGAAGCGCGCAGGCCCGAAGCTGGGAAGCCGGGCCGGAGGCGTCAGGGATGCGCAAGGCTGGCCAGGGCCAGTCCCATCAGGGATGAGCGGGAGCGAACCTGGAGCAGCGCGGTCTGCGTAGCAGAGACACTATGAGTCGCTTACCTACCGACTGCGCTTCACTATTACATCATTAGTTTATTTTTGATACATTTGATGCGTTCATTTTTATGCACTCGCTACCTTGCTCCTGATAATTACATGGCCTCTACAGCACGTATTCACAAAATAACCATTCAGCGTTTCAGGACGATTCAAGCCCTTACGTGGTTGCCTGCGCAAGGTATGAACATTATTCTTGGCGGAGGTGACGCTGGTAAAACAACTCTCCTTGAGGCAATCGCGCTGCTGCTCTCTCCATCGAACACCGCAATTATCTCCGAGGCCGACTACTGGGCGCGGGACAGCGCCCAGGAGTTCGTCATCGAAGCCGTCATGACGCTGCCGGAGACAACCGGGATCGGCTCGCAGAATACTTTCGCTTGGCCATGGGCATGGAACGGGCAAGATGCCGTCGCCCCCTCGGCCGACGGGGACGACGACCTTCCCGTGCCCAGCGAACCGGTGTACCGCGTGCGAGTAAGGGGAACCACAGAGCTGGAACTCGCATGGGAGGTCATACAGCCCAACGACGAGTGCGACCACTTCTCGACTGCTATTCGTCGACGTATCGGCTTGGTCCGTATGAGCGCCGATGAGCGCAATGATCGCGATCTGCGCCTTGTCTATGGTTCTGCTCTAGATCGGCTGCTGGCCGACAACGCGTTGCGGGCACGCATAGGCAAGGATGTGGCCGGGCTCAACTTGCACGAGTCGCTCAATGACAAGGGCAAAGAAGCTATTGCTTCGCTGGATGCGCGCATGGCTGGTGCCGCACTTCCCAACGAATTAAAGCTCGGCCTTACAACTAGCCAGGGGCTATCCATCGGCGCGCTGATTGGCTTGATGGCGACGAAGAACGGGGTGACTTTGCCACTGAGCAGTTGGGGAGCGGGTACCAGACGGATGGCTGCTCTTGAAATTGCCTCTGCGACGGAGAAAGAAGCAAGCGTTACGCTCATCGATGAAATAGAACGCGGCCTGGAACCCTACCGCCTGCGCAAGCTCATCAACATCCTCACTGGCCAGGACGGGCAGATATTTCTCACAACACACAGTCCCGTGGCAATCTCCTGTGCTGAGAATGCACATCTTTGGTATCTGGACAGCCAGGGCTCCATCGGTGCGTTGCCTCGGGATAAGATCCGTCCACAGCAGAAGCGCGACCCTGAAACGTTCCTGGCACGGGTGGCCGTCATTGCAGAAGGCCCCACCGAGGTCGGTTTCCTGCAATACCTGCTGGAGAAGGCTTTCGAGGGTAATCCACTCGATCACGGGGTTCGGGTGTGCGATGGTCAGGGCAATGATGCGACGTTGGACCTACTGGAGACGCTCACGTCTTCCGGTTTGCTATTTGCCGGACTAGCAGATAATGAGGGAACTGCACCGGAGCGGTGGAAGAAGCTGAAAGAAAAGCTCAAAGGGCGCCTTCTCCAATGGCCGAAGGGCTGTACCGAAGATCATGTTATCGGGGCGATTCCCGACGCGAATCTTCTCGAACTGCTGAAGGATGCCGAAGGCGAACTCGACGGCTATCGACTTCGAACCTTGGCAGACCGCCTTGGGCTACAAGATAAGACTACTGAAGCAATTGAGGTGGCATTAAAAGCTTCCGAGCAAACTTGGCGTAGTCTGATCATCGCAGCCGCTACAGGCAACAAGGATGGCGCTCCCGAAGGTCAGACAAAGTCGTGGAAGAAGCATTCCCAACAATGGTTCAAGTCCACAGACGGAGGGAAGGAGTTGGCCCAGAAAATGGTGACGTTAGGTGCTTGGGCAGACATTCAGCCGCAACTGCTGCCACTGATCAACTCGGTGCTGGTGGCCGTGGGGCGGCCAGCCTTGCAAAAGCTGGATCTATGAGTGACGAGACCGTCGCCAAGCTTCTCCGATCACGCGAACCGCTGGTGATCATTGAGGCCGCGGCTGGCTGCGGCAAGACATACCAGGGAGCCGCTTATGCGCAGGACATCGTGGGAACCCTTGGAGATGGTCGTCTGCTTATCCTGACGCATACGCACGCCGCCTGCTCTGTTTTCGCGGAACGAACGAAAAAGGCCGGGTCACGCGTCGAAATCAAAACTATCGATGCTTTGATTGCGCAGATTGCGCTGGCTTACCATAAGTCACTGGGTCTGCCGCGCGATCTGACATCCTGGGCTTGGCAGGATGGCGGGAAAGGCTTCGAGATCATGGCGTCCAAGGTTGCCGGATTTTTGCTTCATCAACCGATGGTGGCTCGTGCACTGGCTCGACGCTATCCGGTCATCGTGTGTGATGAGCATCAGGACTCCAGTGTCGATCAGCATAGCGTCGTCATGTCTTTATTATCTGCCGGAGCAACCGTTCGGATCTTTGGTGATCCTATGCAACGGATCTATGGAGCCAAGAACGACAAGGCCGCACGCGAGGACCATGCCCGTTGGAACGCCTTGAAGGAGCTGGGGGCTGGGGAGAAACTGCTCACGCCTCATCGTTGGCAAGACGGTTGCCCCTTGCTAGGGCGTTGGGTCATTGCGGCGCGAGAGAGCCTGGAGCGTGGAATGCCGATCGACCTGACTGATGGACTTCCACCTTCCGTCAGAGTTCTTATCGGTAACAACACTGCGCAGATGCGTACAGGCTATCAACTGTCCAAGGAGCATAGAGCGCCGATCGACAAAGTGTTGAAAAATAGCCCGCAGTTGATGATCCTAGCATCGCAAAACGACTTGGTGACGGCACTTCGCGCCTTTTGGTATCGGACAGTGCCGATTTGGGAGGGACATACACGCGATGCATTGGGTACGCTTGTACAAACACTCCGCGATGGACGGGGCAATGCGGAAGCTCTGGCGCAGGGCGTCATCGTTTTCATGGGTAGCGTAGCAGTAGGATTCAGCCCCTCCAGCCATGGCGACAGACTACTTCAAGAGATTCGCACCCGTGCGGCCCGTCCCACAACAGGTAAACCGGCGAACATTCAAGCAATCGCACGATGCCTGCTGAACGACCCGTCGCATACGGGGGTGTCGGATGCCCTCGCGAAAATTATTGCCTTCGTGAAAGACGCCGCCGCAGGCTTCGACACAGTGAAGATCGATCACAGCTCCGAATTGCGGGATGCTGTGCGTATAGGCCAGTTTGCGGATCCCGACGAAGGTTTCTCGGAGGTGTCACGCATGCGTTCGTACTCCCGTCCCTCCCCACCTAAGAAGGTAATCAGCAGCATCCACAAAGCGAAAGGATTGGAATGCGACCACGCCATGCTGATGGCTTGTGACAAGACGCAGTTCACGTCGACTTTATACGCAAAATCCAGAATGTATGTGGCTCTCAGCAGAGCGAAGAAGTCGCTCACCTTGGTGATTCCAGCATCCAATCCGAGCCCCCTTTTCAAGCTACGTTGAGAGATCGTTCACATGAGCAACTATTTCAGCGACCGGGAGCTCGGACCGAAGACCCGTACCGAGCAAATAATAAGTCCAGTGGCGTGGGCTGGAATCGTCGCCCTAGTTGAGTCATTGGCGAGTTCCGGTGCTTTTGGGGGAAAGTTTCCCCAAGAATGTCCCGATGGCCATGCGATCTGTGGGAACGACACGAACAGGCTTAAAAGAGCAATTGAAGCTGAGATTGAAGGACTATCATGGCCGCTGCAACATGACGAGGTCGATGAAGATGATTTCATGCACAAGCGAAAGCCATGGGCACCCCCAACCCTTGTTGCACTCGATTTCATCGAGTTCGTATGGAGATGCGTAGCACTGCCTATTCAAGAAAAGTATCACGATTATTACCGCCATCATCATCTTTCTTTTGATAGCACGCAGGGGCGCTCTTTATTCGTGACTGACGTGAACCGAATCCTCGCGCGCAATGGACTCGTGTATGAGATTACCGAAAACGGCGAGGTCCAGCGGATACTGCCGGCCATCATTGGTGACTTGCTCGTAATGGGCTACTTCCGGACCGGGGACCAACTGCTTGACGCCATGCTGGAAGAGTCACGCCGGAAGTTCTCAGATCCCGATCCGTTGATCCGGCGTGAAGCGCTGGAACGGCTGTTCGACTCATGGGAGCGCCTCAAAACTTTGGCCGACAACGATAAGGCCAAGTCGGCGAAGCTGGTTCTGGACAAAGCCAGCCCTGATCCGGCATTTCGGAGACTTCTCGATAAGGAAGCCTTCGAGCTTCGGGAAATCGGGAATGGCTATTTGTTACGTCACCATGAACGAGCCCAAACACCCGTGATCGACACTGACCATGTTGACTATCTGTTTCACAGACTCTATGCGTTGGTGGATCTGGTGATTCGCAAGAACACACGTCGATAACTACCATTAGGCGTTGGGCCCCGGATGATTGGCTGCTAAAAAGCCATGATCGGTTTTGCAGGCTTTTTGCATCACAGGCAGCAATCGCTATGCATCAGAGGTTGGCTCATAACACGCGAACGACTGCAACGGATCGAGTGCAGCCATGAGGCATTGACTACAATCCGTCAAAAACAGTCACTTCATATAAGCATGCGGGCGGCTAGCTGGAATTTACCGGAAAATCTTGATAAGTCAAACACAAAGTCGCAACTGCTTCCCATGGGTTGTCAAATGCGATGAATCGTCTTTTTATAGAAATACACATGACCAAGCCGGCTGTTGAATTCGAAGTATTCGATGATGAGTTCCGCCTCATCTACCGCCCACGTGACGATACTAGTTGGGTTCATGAAAGGTTCGCACGCGGCGATGATCTGGTGGTGAAAGGGACGTTCCACCTCACCCTGCGCGATCTCGTGGAGGACGGTGCAGTGGGGGAAAATCCCGCGAGCGGTGATGACATCGTGTGGGTAGACGACGATCGATTGGTGTTTGCCATCGCGACGGCAGAAGGCGAATACTTCAGGTTCAAACCGGAAATCCTCGGTTTTGATACGCCAGTTCTGCTGCATCGGGATACGCGACCTCACTGGAAATGGTTCAGTGCAGAGCGCAATGTGTCCATCCTACGCGTTATTCAGAGCCTCGATCTTGAACGCATCGTCATCGGCGGCTCAGATCCAGATGCTATCCCGATCAGCGAATATGAACGACTATTGAACCAATTTCCAACGCCGCACGAACTGCGCCGCTATGTCCAGGCACGCGTCGGCACTGTAGTTCGCCAGTACGCTGAGTCGGCCGTTGATGCGGAAGCACTGCTAAACGCATACGTCGATAAACGCACTACGGCGACCGTGCCAGACTTGGAGAAACCTTTTCGTCAGTTCGACATCGCCAAGTACGCCTTTGCTCTGGATCGGCTGCAGGCCATGCTGGCTAACGAGGCTGGGACGTCTGAAGCGCAGTGGCAATTAGAGATTGTGGAAATCATCCTGCTGCTGAATCCCAGGTACATCAAGGCCTTCACCGAGGTCAGGCTTTTGGATACCGACAACTCCACCTGGCGCCGCATCGACATCCTCTTGGTAGATGCATCTGGCAACGTTGACGTCATCGAGATTAAGAAGCCAATGGGCAAGCCCATCATGCTACCAGCGCGCTACCGCGACCATCACCTACCGATGCGCGACTTGGTTGGCGCGATGGGCCAGGTTACTCATTACCTGAGATATTTGAACCGGTGGGGGCTGCGTGGCGAGGACTACTTGACCAAGTTGTTGGGGGCTGATTTGCCTGCGGGCTTCAGGATCCAGATAACCAACCCACTAGGCATTGTGATTATGGGGCGTTGTAACACGCTATCTGAGGTAGAAAGGCGTGAGTTTGAAGTGCTGCGCCGTGATTCCAAGGGTATCGTCGATATCATCACCTATGACGATCTGCTGGCGCGGCTTCAGGCGGTACTCGATCAATTGCGCTGCGGACCGGCCCTCAGTGCCGCGCCTGCAACACTGCAAGCCGACTAGTCCGTCTTGAATGCGATGTCTTGACTCGCGACCTCTAAGCGAGTATGCTTTTTCCTAGATAGATGTACCGGGGCCTGCAAAGGTGTCTATCTGCCCCCTGGAAACAGGGTTCAGCCGTGCTGATATTGAAGAGCACCCGCGAAACGAAGCGCCGCCTATGCGGCGCTTCGCCTTTTCCGGCACCTGTTCTGCTACCGACGATGGTGGCTGGGGTCGCGCAGTGGCTCTCCTCGGAACACTTTGGCCGCCATCACCTGAAAGCGTATCCTGCCCTTGCGGTCGTGCGGAACACCGGGACCCGGCGTGCCAGGGGAGCGAACATAGGCACTTTCCACCACCATGCGCAGTGCATGCTTATCGTGTCGGCGCAACCGAAAGTAGATTTCATAGTCCACTTCCCGGCCTTGGTCGTCGATCGCCCGGATGACCAGCCAGTTTCCTTGTCCGGTGAAGTTGCAAAAGTGCCCATCCAGCGTTCGCACCAACGCCGGCAGCGACAGCGACCAGCGGTAGCGGTCGAAGCAGAAGGCCCGCGCGACCTGCCGATGATCGAGTATCCGTCGATCTTGCCCCAAGGTATCAAAATCAAGAGTTTCGCCTTCCTTCGGGCCGAAAGACACGCAATGCGAGGTGAACTCAACTTCGATGCGTAGGGTCAGGGCTGGGAAGCGGGCCGTCGCGGCGATGGCGAGTTCGAAGGTCGGCCCGCGCATATGCGAAAGATCGTAGCGCTGGCCGCTCACCTCGATGAAACCTTGCCTGATGCAGTTCACCCACCTCATGACACGGTCGCCCCGTTACCCACAAGAATCATGCCATTTCCACCGCTGTTTCGGAAACAACAACCACGACATGCTCTCCAACATCCGAAACAGGCATGGCCTCCGGTGTAGTGCGCCGAGCGGTTTCTTCCCTAGCGGCGTTGACGATGAAATCCGCCACAGTCTGCCAGCCGGCGCGCAACTGCGCCTCACCCTTGCCGACGTAGTGGCCCAGGGTCACGTCACCATTGGTGGCGTGGTTAATCATACGTTTGAGCACACCGCCGGATACCAGCTCTTCGGCAATCGTAGTGAAGGTCGCCCGCATGTCATGACCCTGAACAGTCGTCCCCACCTGATTGTTGATCCAGGCCAGTGTCTTGCGGGCATCCGTAATCGGAAACAAGGGTTCTTCGGGCTCGCGTCCTTCGCATGCTTCCTTTGCAATCGCCAATGCTTCCCGCGACAACAGCAACAGGTGGTTGCTGCGGTTCTTGGTGTCAATCAGCAGGATGCGACCGGTTTCAAGGTTCACGTCTCGAACCCTGATAGGCTCGTAATCGTATTTCTTCTCACCAAGGATCTCGACGCCACGACAACCAGTGAGCAGTTGGAAGCGGTAGTAGTTCGCAGCCACCCGACGCGGACTAGCGCACGCTGCCAACCACCAGGCACCCAGCTTCTCGGCAGGAATCGGTTTGGGATCGCCCCTTGGCGGTGCCAGCACAATACGGTTGCGGCCAGCCGTTTCCTGGCTCAGCGGGTTGTCTTCGATCTTGATGCCTTGCCAGCGCAGAACTGCACGTAAAACCTGCATGGCATAATCAGCCCGTCGCTTGGAACGGCCAAGCAGTTTTGTGTAGGTGTCCTTGATGTCCTTGGCCGAGATCGTGGACAACGGCTTATCAGCCAGGGCCATTAGTTCCCCGTCCGCGAATTTTTTGCCATTTTTGGCAGTCTTGCCCGGTTCGACCATTTTGGTGTATTCGGACTTGGTTCGAGCCTTGAGGGGCAAGCCATCCTTGGCCCGCCGCTTTTCTTCAACATATTCGCGCAAAGCTTCGGCAAATGTCTGACCATCCGTGGATGCCTGCGTCTCCCGAGCCTGTACTTCGGCCTGCAAACGTGCTTCTTCTTCAGCGGGCCAATCCACCCCCGCACGAGCGAGCGCCCGGATGCGTTGCGCCTCTGCTCTTGCGTCGGCCAGCTTAATCTGACCGACCCCATTGCCATACTCTTGCGGGAGGCGGTACTGACGAACACCACTGGTGCCCTGTACGGTATAACGGACCAGAAGAGTTTTGACCCCATCCGGGGCAACCCGCAATTGAAGACCGCGATCTATCGCCATCTTGTAAGGCTTGTCCTTGGGTTTCAGAGCATCAACGGCTCGGCTTGTGAGCAGGGTCATGACAAGTGTCTCTCAGGATTTCCATTCGACGACTCGGGCTGCCTGGGACAACTTCTACCCAGCCCGTGTCCCGCTGGTGTCCCAAAAATACTGCGCTTCATTGAAAGCACATGAGAACACTTAAACTAAAACACGTCAATATCTACTTGATATTAAAGAATATTTTTTGTCTCACTGCATCTCGTTTGATCTCACAAAATACGGTATTCAAGGCATCATAATCCGCAGGTCC
>Ga0265293_10003304_pt1 | contig 30119 bp, 21 predicted proteins | sample Munlanlewell138R_FD_192505 | JGI IMG/M metagenome (GOLD analysis project Ga0265293, IMG submission 192505) | Leachate microbial communities from a municipal landfill in Southern Ontario, Canada - Leachate well 138R | ecosystem: Engineered > Solid waste > Landfill > Unclassified | place: Canada... | reverse complement strand
ATGTCTAAAATTTCGAGAAATAACTGTTTAATCTTGATTTCCGCTCAATTCGGGTCTAAATCCAAAATTCAAAAGGGGAAAATGGTGTGATTTGAAAGTAAATTGTAGGTTTGTGAATTAAACAGGTGTAATGAAGATGAAGGAACATTTTTCAATTTTGCTTTTGTTTCGTCATCAACTTCTTCTTGCTTACTTAAGAACTCCTAAATTTGAAGTGCAAATGATGATTTACCTTCAACTCTTTCTTCAAATCTTGCTTTCTGTTGTGCATTCCACGTCACAGTACCAATGCCATCGTTTTCTCCTGTATGTTTTAATCTTATCCATCGTTGTGCTTTTGTTTCATTTTCAAAAACAACACAATTAATTTCTTCTAATGGGTGTTTTATGAATGACTCACTAAGTTTTTTAAACTTGATTAATAAGGATTTATATTTCTCAGGTATAAGTTCAGGATTTGACAATAATTTGAGTGCAGTAATCCTTCTATTTCCTTCAAGCACATTAAATTGCTTATCCAATTTTTCGTGAGGAACTACTATTACCAATTCGGCTGGATTCATTCCATTGTCAATTATATCTTCCGCAAGTTTTACTAATTTATCTTGTTGGTCTTCAAGCATTGTAATAATTGCTTCTCTTTGATTGCCCACCATTTCAAAGCGTGGATTTTCAATATTAACTGTCAATTTTGACAATGGAATACTTTTATTCTTTTGTGTCATAGTAATTTGTTGTTTTTTATGAACCAAATTTTCCGTCTTTGTAAATAGTTGAAGATGATTGCGCATATTGACTTTTTTCAAGGTCGAATATTGATAGTTGTTTTGGTTTTTTCTTAATTCCGTGATTATGTTTTGCAATTTCTTCATCAAGATCAAAGTTGCAAACCAAGGCTTCTACAATACTCCTTCTATTTTCTATTTTACCGCCTGAATGATAAAAATGGTCTTTGGTTATGATGTTAAAGTTATTCCAAAACCTACCAATCATTTCATTCTCTCGGTAAACGTTGTGATGCCAAGTTGACAAAATAAATTTAGCTTCCGTTTTGGTTAATTGATTAAAAAGAAGTTCTTCATCTTCTTCTGTCCACCCATTATAGTAATCTACATATCTGCCGTAGTAAGGCGGGTCGCAATAAATTATATCGCCTTTTTTAGCTAATGGAATTATTTCTGAAAACTGTTTGTTGTAAAATTCCCATTCAAGTTTAATAACGTGTGAAACTCTAGTTACTTGGTTTACAATCTTAGTTATATAAGCTTGTGCAAATCTTTCTGGTTTCTTACAAAATGGAATATTCCATTGCCCTTTTTTATTGAATCGCATCATCCCATTAAAACCTGCTCTTGAAAGAAAAATGAAGTCAAGAGAGTTTGGTTTTTCATTAAACCTATCTCTTATATACCTAAAATGATCATAACCATTGTCCCCTGCAGTTTTAAGTTTATCACCTTCCTTCTCCAGATAACTTCTTACTATTTGTGGGGTGATTATACCATCTTGAATTTCTTTATATAGTAGAATTATATGTGGGTTTGTATCATTTAGAATAGCTTTTTTATAATTCATATTAAACGCAACCACCCCGGTGCCCAAAAATGGCTCTATCCAAGTCCCTTCCTTGCTTGGTAGAATTTCTTTAATCCATGGAACTAACTTGGTTTTAATACCTTGACTTTTAATCGGTGGTGTTATTACTTTCATAATTCTTGATCTTTTCTTTTACGCTTAGCACCTTTTGAAACAACCTTACTAAAAAGGTCTGTTCTTCCTTTAAATTCAAGAAAGTCCCAAATACTACTTACTTTAACAGTCTTTCCATCTTTAATCATTGTTGCTGAACCATAATTTATCCAATATTCATCAAACCATTCTTCTCCCAACTTACTGAATACTCCGTTACCCGCTTTTAGGTCTTTGATGTCATTTATTGAACCAATATTAGCTGTATTACCTGAACCACGCCTATCACTTGCTATTTTCCATTTTTCTATGGCAAAAAAATCAAAGTCTTTGATTACAGATGTGATAGATTTAAGGTTAGCAACATTTGTCACTTGCCTATCTTTAATATGGTTATTGTTTTCTCCATATTCCTCTTGCAATTCTTGAACTTGATAAACTTCTGTATCAGCCAAATCGTCTTCAAAGTCTTCTCTCGTATAAACGATGCCTAAACAATAATGACCTAAATATTGATTGTATGGAAATTGGATGTTTTTGCTTTTGTCTCTTTCTTTGAAATATGTTCCGTGACTTCCAAGTGTAAAGCCCATTGTTTTGGAATTTCTCCTGAATGTTGTTTTAATGTCTAAGGCAAATTTCGCATCTGAATTGGCCTTATCAATAATAGTTAGATCAGGGTACCAATTTTGATGCTCGGCTAATATTATTTTGTAACCATATTTTTCAGCAAATTGAACTATCTCTGGAAAAATATGAATCTCAAGTATTTTCGAAATAATTTTTGTATCGGATGAAATGGTATAAATGTTCTTGTAGATGTCTATAAATCCCTTTACAGTCCATTCGCCTGTCTCTGTCGAGACATAGACTTTCAATTCTTTTACAAATGCGTTCAAGGCTTTTTCAAACTGCTCTTTATGTCTTTCTTTATCTTGTTTTAGCATTTTCAATCCTTTATTGTCAGTCACAAAAGTACTAATTTTTTTTATTCTGTACTTGTTGTTTTGAGGATTCTAATATTACGCAAAACTCCTCATTTACATCCTCCCTCCTAACATTCGCCAATACATTTTATCAGCATGTTTTGTAAGCCTGATACTGTGTTGATATAGAGCGCCCTGTGTCATGTTTTGAGGCTTATTGCAATCGGCATTAATTAATTTTCCTGGTTTTCTGATAGTTCAGTTCATTTTAATTAGGTTACACAAAATCAGCTTATTTCATCTTTTCAAAGATAAAAAACATTTTTTATATATTGGGCACCATTTTAGGATTAACATTTAGGGTAAATTTCAGTATTAATGCACTCTTTAATTTTTCTGCTGATTTTTAGAGGATTAGTCAGATTTTACTGTCATGCCTTTAACTCACTGAGAATGCTTTATTTATGCAACTGATTTACAACTTTCGTCGAGCAGAGTGTCTTTCTTACATCAAAAGCATATTTGGATTTTGGTAAAGGGCACTCATTATTTTAGGGTAAAAGAGTGAGCTATCTTATACAGTGTTGTTTCTCAGGAAGTTTTTTCAGTCCTTTTACTGGCGGTATAAGCTTTTATGATCTTTGTCCGGGCTGGCCCAATTATTTGTTGCAACTCTTCTTCTGGGGCGGCGATAATATTTTTAAACGACTTGAAATGCAGCAGCAGTTTGGCAGCCGTTTTCTCGCCTATACCTTTTATCTTGTTGAGTTCGGAGTCAATAAAACCTTTCTCAAACTTTTTCCGGTGGTGGGTGATCCCAAAGCGGTGTGCCTCGTCGCGTATATACTGGATCAGCTTTAACGATTCGGAGCGTTTGTCTATAAAGACTGGCAGTTCGTCACCCGGAAAATATATTTCTTCCAACCGTTCGGCTATTCCAATGACAGCCACTTCGCCTCTGATCCCGAGTTGTTTGAGAATCTTCACAGCGGCATTAAGTTGTCCTTTTCCACCGTCTATCACTATGAGTTGGGGCAATGGTTTTTCTTCTTTCAGCAATCGGCTGTAGCGCCTATGAACTATCTCCTCCATAGAGCTAAAGTCGTTAGGACCGCTGACTGTCTTAATATTAAAATGGCGGTATTCGGCTTTATTGGGTTTAGCATTTTCAAACTGCACCATAGCTGCTACTGCATAGTCGCCTTGGAAGTTAGAGTTATCGAAACATTCGATCACCTTAGGTATTTCCTTCAGGTGTAAATCTTTTTGAAGCTGTTGCAGCACACGTTTCTGATGCCGTTCGGGATCTACTAAGCTGCGTTGTTTTTCTATATCCAACTTATAGTATCGTACATTTTTTTCCGAGAGCTCAAGCAGTTGTTTTTTTTCTCCCCTTTTGGGTATGGTGATCTTAGTTTGCGGCAGTTGAATGCCGGGATCGAAAGGCAAAATAATTTCAGGTGCATTGCTTGAGAGCCTTTGTCTGAGTTCGGTGATAGCCAACGTCAAGAGTTCGTTAGGGCTTTCGTCAAGTTTTTTTCGCATCTCAATAGAATGCGATTGTACCACAGCCCCTTCTATCACCCTAAGATAGTTGACCCATGCTACTTTAGGTTCGTCTATGATAGAAAACACATCCACATGATCTATTTGACTGCTTACCACCACCGATTTGCTGCGGTAATTTTCCAATATCTGTAGCTTCTCCTTGATTTCTTGTGCGTTTTCAAACTCAAGTGCATCGGCATACTCCATCATTTTTGTTTTCATGATCCTGACTACCGACTGTATATTCCCTTTGATGATCTGTCGAATTTCCTGTATCATCAAGTCATATTCTTCCCTTGTTTGTAGTCCCTGACAAGGTGCTTTGCAGTTGCCTATATAGTATTCAAGGCATACGCGATACTGTCCTTTTTCCAGAGCCTTTTTCGACAGATTCAGGCTGCATGTCCGCAATGGATAGAGCTGGTGGATAAGTTCCAACAAAGTTTTCATCATTTTCCCCGAAGCGTATGGGCCGTAGTATTCCGATCCGTCCTGTATGAGTTTTCGGGTAGAGAATATCCGTGGAAAGGGTTCGTTTTTAATACATATCCACGGAAAGCTCTTATCGTCTTTGAGCAATACATTATAGCGAGGCTGATATTCTTTGATCAGGTTGTTTTCCAACAGCAGGGCATCCATTTCTGTTTCAACTACTATGAAACGTATGTCCCGTATCCGGCGTACCAACACTCGCAGCTTGCCGGTTTGTTCTTTACTGAAATAGCTTGCTACTCTTTTATGCAGGTCTTTGGCTTTACCGACGTATATAATTTTCCCATTCTCATCAATATATTGATACACTCCCGGGCTATGCGGCAGTGATGCCACTATAGTCTGAAGTTTTTGGGTATGTACATCGGTATAGCTCATGGTTTATGTCAGTGTTTGGTTCGTTTTTTAAACGCATCCCAGCCTTGTGCCTGAATATTTACGGCTTGATTATCAGGTGTGATCAGTAGAGCTTCGGTCTCAGCTTCGGTCATATGGCCTATGATACTGATATTGTTGAGCTTTCGTATGGCTTCATAATCTTTCTGATCGATGGTGAACAGCAGCTCATAATCTTCTCCCCCATTGAGGGCAGCTACAGAAGGTATGATCTTGAACTCTTCAGCTAAATTGATGGTGGTAGCGTCTATAGGTATTTTTTCTTCATAGACATGGCATCCTAATCCGGAGTTCTTACACAAATGCATGATCTCTGAAGCTAATCCGTCAGAGACATCTATCATTGAAGTAGGTTTGATACCATTTTCTTTCAATGCTTCTATTATATCTGTTCTGGGCTCGGGTTTCAGTTGTCGTTCCAACACATAATCATATCCATCCAATTCGGGTTGTGCATGCGGATTAGCTTGAAAAACGGCCTTTTCTCTTTCTAAGAGCAGCAGTCCCATATATGCCGAGCCTAAATCGCCGCTGACACATAGCAGGTCGCCCGTTTTTGCTCCCGCCCTATAACATATTTCTTCCGTGTTTGCAGTACCGGTCATGGTTACCGCTATCATCAAGCCAGCATTACTGCTGGTAGTATCGCCGCCAACCAAATCTATCCTATATCGTTTGCATGCCAATAATATACCTTCGTAAAGCTCTTCCAACGCCTCTAAAGAAAAGCGATTGGATACTGCTATACCTATGATCATATGGCTTGCTATGCCATTCATTGCTGCTATGTCGGATATATTCATAGCAACAGCTTTATATCCCAAATGTTTGAGCGGAGTATAGCTCAGGTCGAAGTGAATACCCTCTATCAGCAGATCGGTTGACAGCAATGTATTTGTGTTCCCGAACTGCATCACAGCCGCATCATCGCCTACTCCTTTTTGGGTAGAGGTATGATAAAGTTGAATGTGTTTAGTCAGATGATCAATCAGGGCAAACTCGCCTAACTCGGTTATTTCGGTTCTTATTGGATCAATAGCAGAGGCCATAATAAAAAAAATTTAATTACTGTGAGAGTGTATGGTACTTATTTGCATTGGCTTCGTCGCCAAAACGGGCGTAGATATTACCTATATACAATGCATAACGCTTTTGAGGGTAGCGATGGTATAAGTCTTCAAATAGTTTTAAGGATTTTTTATAATCAATAGTAGCCTGATCCAATCCTTTTAACAGCTTCGCATATTGCGCATGAGTCTTGTTATTTTCGTAGGCTTCCATTTCTTGCTGATAGCGTGTTTCTCCTAAGTTGTAAGCCTGAACTGCCTGCCATTCAAGAGCTTTCGAATGATCCGGTTTAAGCCTAAGCATTCGTGTAGCGATCTGGTTACAGCTATCTGTATTTTGCAAGGTCTTATTGATGTCGAACCAGCGGTTTAAATAGTCTATATCCTGATGCACTTCAGGTATTTGTTGCCATAGATGCATGGCTTTTTCCCACTGGGCTGTCTCAGAATAAAGTGTAAAAAGACGAACGATTGAGTTGTGCGTGAGTTCGTGCTGCGGAAAGTTTTCAAGCAATCCCTCCAACGCCATTACTTCTGGTGAAAGCTGGTCGGTAAACTGGTAATAATTTGCTAAAAAGCTCCAGGTCTCAGCGCTGGCAGTAGTGTAATACACTGCCATTTTGAAATGCTTCTCGGCTGTGACAGTGTCGCCCAAATGGAGTGCAGCTTGTCCGGCACGATCATATGCAATTGTAGTAGAAGCTGTTCCGGCCTTTTCTTCTTGCTCAATCTGTTTCTCCCACATGCTAAGAGCTTTCGCATAGTTACCCGTTCGCTCAGATGCTTTGGCTGCATCAGCGCTTGAAGTCATTAAACTTGAACAGGAAGTAAACACAGTTATAAATAGTAGTAAAATAGAAAGAGTTCGCATAGTACATCTTTTGGCAACAAAAGTAAGAGTTTTAGTGGTGAAATGTTTTTCTTGGTTGAGCTGCTTCAGATGTGTCAGGTAGTTTTGCAGCTTTATGTATGCGATACATGATACAAGCCATGTTTTTATCTCAGTTAAAGAGGTTTTTATCCTTTTTCTTCTCAACATCTGTTTGACAGCCCGTCAAATTTAGATACATTTACCGCTTCATTCCGGATTCTAAGAGCTATAATACGTATGAGAATTACAAAAAAAGAGTTGGCAGCATATGCGGGCATGGCTTTGATAACTATCATCACTGGCTTGTCGTTTATCTTTATGAAGTTTGCATTACGTTACACAAATCCTATTGATCTTCTGGCACATAGGTTCAGCTCAGCTTTTATAGTGATCGTCTTACTTCAGCTTACAGGATTAGTAAAAGCTCCTAGATTCACTAAAGAAAATCTTGGATCGCTTCTGCTTCTGGCGCTGTTCTATCCGGTATTATTTTTTCTGCTTCAAACGTTTGGTGTCAAATACAGTACAGCATCTGAGGCAGGAATAATTTTTGCTATTACACCGGTGTTGACTATGGTATCGGCTATGATATTTCTAAAGGAAAAAACCAGCCTGATCCAAAAGTTGGGGATCATTTTATCTGTGTTAGGTATTTTTTACATCATCTTCAAAACGGGTAATACCGGTGGGGAGACTGATCCCAAAGGCTTGATCTTACTATTGTTATCAGTTATTTCAATAGTAGCTTATTATACTTTTGGCAAAAAGCGTGGAACTAATTTTTCGCCTGTAAACCTGACAATTTTAATGACTTATCTGGCTTTTGTGTTTTTTAATGCATGGTCGTTGATAAACCATTGGCATGAAGGAACTATTTCTTTGTTTTTTGAGCCTTTGAAAGAAACCGGCTTTTTGATTCCGGTCTTATATCTTGGGATACTCTCGTCATTGCTCACTTCTTTTCTTTCCAATTTTGCATTGACTGCCATATCTGCTTCCAGTATTGCTGTCTTTAACAACCTAAGTCCTTTAGTCAGCATAGCCGGCGGGATCATCATACTACATGAGACATTGTTTGTATATCATGTGATAGGCGGTATCATGGTGCTGACAGGTATCATAGCAACTATTGCATACAAAGGGAAAAACAAGCTTCAGTGAATAATCGGGTTAGTTAATACATCATACAAGCAGGATTTTATCATGCCATAAATTGATCCATCTTTGCAGCCAATCAGTAAAACAAGTTTTTATGACTTCATTGGTTGATTTACGGGCAAACCCAGTATCCGGAGCTACCTTTATAGATCAGGTGATCAAGGGAATTTCTCAAATCATGCTTCAAGATAATTTATGGACCGGCTTATTATTTTCAGCCGGTCTTTTCATTGGCAACTGGCTATGTGCGTCAGGTGCATTATTGGCGACTGTTTCGGCTACCTTATGTGCCAGATTATTCAGGTTTGACAAGGAAAATATTGATGCCGGTTTATACGGATTCAGTCCCGCATTGGTTGGCGCAGCCCTGCCTTTTGTGTTCGATATGCAACTGATGATCTGGTTGTTGATAGTTGTTGGAGGAATAGCCGCAGCATTAGTACAACATATATTTATCATCAAAAAACTACCGGGCTATACCTTTCCTTTCATACTTATCACATGGATAGTCGTATATCTGTTGCGGCAATATTCTGATGTATCATCCCCTTCAATTGAGTCTACAGCTACCGATACCAGCTTTTACTCATCTCTTTTTATACTTACCAACGGTTTTGGACAGGTTATCTTTCAAAGCTATTTTCTGTCGGGCCTGCTGTTTTTTGCTGGAGTGTTGATAAGCTCTCCTCTGACAGCGATTTATGCATTGGGCTCATCACTGTTTGGCGCCTTATTGGCTATCTCCTACGGGCATCCGGTGGAACAAATACAATCAGGTGTATTTGGTTTCAATATGGTATTGACGGCTATAGTGTTTGCCGGGTCTAAAAAAGCAGATGCTGTCTGGGTGCTGATAGGTACTTTTCTCACTTTTGTCATACACAGCTTACTGATAAAAGTCGCTTTTTTTGATGCAGCTGGCGGTGTGTTTACCTTTCCTTTTGTAGCCGGCACATGGAGCACTCTGCTGTTGCAAAAAGCGTATAGGATTAGTCGAAGTACATAATACATATGAATAATGATGTACTCTCAGAGCGCTGTGAAAAGCACAGCAAAAACACAGGTTTCGTTTTACTAACACAGAAGTGTGATTTTATTAAATACTATAATTAACTATAAATCAGGTGATAAAAGCTACTGATAAATTATTTTTCATCTCTTCTGTTTTAGTCGTTATTGTTTCTAGGAAATAGGTCAGAAATTATATTGCCGTAGTAATGCAGTAGTACACTTTCTAAATTGAAGGGTTATTGGCGTAGTTCATACAGTGTGGATGAAGCCGATTCTGACTTAATTTTGACCTATTAAAAATCTTATTAAAATAAAACGTATGAAACACACAAATTTTTACACATTAAGAGGTATCTTTTCAACGGCAAAAAGAATAGGTTTTTTAGCTGTATTCAGTTTAGCCGTTAGCTTTGTTCACGGCCAAAATCTACCTGAGTTAGTCTGGTCAAAAACTTATCCTGCTATTTACTCTGATTTTGCCCGACATATAGTTCCCACCCGCGATGGAGGTTTTGTGATAGTAGGTGATAGCCAATCGTATGGACCTGGGATAATTTCTACTATGTTAGTTAAATGCGATTCTATAGGAGAAATGGAATGGTATCAAGTGTATGGAGGTGATTCTTATGATCTGCCATACGCTGTCATACAAACTCCTGACGATGGTTTTCTGATAGCCACCTATACCACTTCTTTTGAGCCGGAAGGAACCAATATACGGTTGATAAAAACCAATGCAACAGGTGAAGAGCAATGGGCTTCGCTATTGCCAAACAGCAATGGATGCATCATTGCAAATACAGGCTGTTTAGTACAAACAGCTGATCAGGGCTATATGGTTGCCGGGTACGGATGGAGACCTCCAAACGCAAATCAAATTATGCTTTTTAAAATAAATCAGGATGGTGAGTATATGTGGGAAAAAGAAATAGGCGGTGATGATGACGATTATGGAGCCAATATACAGCCAACAGCTGATGGAAATTATATGCTTGCCGGACATACATACAGCTATGGCAGTGGTAAATGTGATGGATATTTAGTAAAGGTGGACGACAATGGTGATGAACTCTGGAGTGCTGCTTATGGAGAAGATAATTTCGATTCTTTCTACTTTGTAAGACCCACTTCCGATGGCGGTTATATTGCTGTAGGTTCAACCCAATCCTATGGAAAATCCGAACAGGGATTTGTGGTTAAAACCGATGCCGAAGGAACAGTAGAATGGACAGCAGCTGTAGGTGGAGCAGGAAACGAAGGGTTTGAGGGAGTAGTAGAAACAGCTAACAAAGAGTTCTTACTATCAGGGATGACCAATAGTTTTGGTAATGGCGAACATGATCTTTATTTAGTACGCCTGAGCCAAACCGGTCAGGTATTGGATGAAGAGACTTATGGAAGTACAAATGACGACTTTGGCGCAAATATCGAATACTGGCCCGGAAAGGGATATCTAGTAGCCGGCAGTTATTATTCAACTACAACTTATTTCGACTTCTGGGCTATGCTGTTTGAAGGCGATAATCAAACTTCTGTTTCAACACAGCTCGCATCGGCACAATCTCTGATACTCTTTGAAGAAATAGCTCCCAACCCCTTTACTGATCATACTAGCTTTCAATTTGAATTGCAGGAAAACAGCCACGTTATTATTACTCTTTACACTCTGAATGGGGCACTAGTAGATGGAATTACTTCTAACTATTATACAAAAGGAAAGCACCAGTTTGATTATCACGCCCAAAATATCACACCTGGAATGTATCTATGTAAGATACAAACAGATAAGGCTTCTGTCGTCCGTAAGATAAGTAAGATAAAGTAAAGCATCATACCTTGAATTTTGGTTGATTGAAAACCGGAAATAGACTACCTTTGTCTGTTTCCGGTTTCATATGAAAAGAGTAATCAGTTTGCATACCATACTGCTAAGCATCCTCTTGCTGGTACGCCCTAACGGTCCTATCAGCGCTGAAGCCCGCCATGGAACACGGATCGATTCCACCCTAACGCATACTATCGACTCATTGTTACTTGCTGCTGATAATATAGATGAAGGCCCAAAACAAATGCTGATCCGCTCTAAACAGGCTTATGAACTTTCCATTCAACACAACTATTATTATGGGAAGCTGCATTCAACGTATAACATAGCCCGGGCTATGTTTTACCAAAGCAGGCTTCAAACTTCATATCAGTTATTAGACAGCTTGCTTATAGGTATCGAAGCTGATTCAGCTGCTGTAAGCCAGATAATTGATTATCAAGTTACACGCTCGAAAATTTATTCCCTGATGGGAGTTATTTTTCATAACCTAAACGATTATACCAGCTCCCTGCATTATTATTTTAAAGCGCTAAGCTTGATCGAAGAAACAGGGCCCGACTACGATATTGGCTTGATATATAAAGGATTGGGAGGACTGAACCTGACTGCTGGGAATCGGGAAAAAGCCAATGAGTATTTTCAAAAAGCAATTGAGATAGGTGAAAGGTCGAATGATCAAAAGATTAAATTCGATGTATTGAACGAACGATATGAGTTTGAGAAGAATGCAGAAGAATATCAACAAGCTCTTGAAACAAGCATCAAATTATACGGATTGGCTCAATCCACCGAAACAGTATATATGACCGCTATTGCCTTAAAAAATTTAGGTGAGATATACTTTCTGTTAAAAGAGTATAAACTGGCTCAGGCATATTTAAGAGGTGTCACTAGTTCGGCTGCTTTCAGGCAGTTTCCTAATGTGCTCTCTGAAACAAACACCCTCTTATCGAAGATGGCTTATGAAAATAGTCGGTTTGATAGTTCCGAATATTTTGCCCGGCAAGCATGGGAGCATGCCCAGCAAACTTCAATACTCTCTTTAAAAGCTGAGGCGCTTTTAGAATTAGCCGCCAGCCAAAAAGCCAATGGAAAGCACTATCAAGCAATCAACAGTCTGTCAGATCATCTCTTGTACAAAGACTCCCTTATATCGATAAATAACTCGCATCAAATATTGCTTATGCAATCGAAGTTTGATTTGGATAAAGTATTAAGCGAGAAGAAGCTTATTGAAAATGAGCTTACTATAAAAATGTTGGAAAGCTCACGTAAAACTTATCTATTATGGGGGTCTATCTTACTTATTATCCTGATGGCATGGTTGTCATTGGTAATGATTCGCAGATACCGGTTTGAGAAACGCATCCATACTACTTTGGATCAGCAACAGCAACTCATACATGACCAAAAGCGCATTATCCAGAAAGATAAAGAAATACAGCTTCAAATGGAGTTGGAGCATAAAAACCGTGAACTGATAACACGTGCCATGACTTTAAGTAAGATGCAGGAAGACAAACTTCGATTAATGAAAGAGTTACAAGAAATTTTTAACAAGCTACGACAAACCAATAACGAAAACGCATCTTTGATTGAAGTATTGATACGGCAGTTGCGTGCTACTGTTCAGACGGATCAGTGGGAAGATTTTAAGATATATTTCGAAAATGTATATTCCGAGTTTTATACCCGCCTGTTGGCAACTCATCCTGACCTGACACCCAACGAGCGAAAACTATGTGCATTACTTAAGCTAAACCTCACCACCAAAGAAATTGCAGCTATTAACGCCAGAGGGATACGAAGCATTGAATCGGCCAGAAACCGGCTTCGGAAGAAATTAGGACTAAGTGCTGAGACTAACCTGACACTCTATCTGTCGGAGTTTTAAGATCTGATAGTCTAGATGCTTCTTTATCTATCCTGGCTTTGTTGGTAGCTATAATACTGATAATAAACAGTTGCAGCGCATGAAACACCATGATAGGCAACAAAATAATCCCCATTGAAACACTGCTCCCGAAGATCACCTCAGCAAACACGCTCCCATGGAGCAGCGATTTCTTGGTGCCGCTGAATTGAATGGTAATAGTATCTTGGCGATTAAACTGCATCTTATGGGCTATCCATCCGGTGAAGCTATACACGACATAAAACAATAACAGACTACCGTTAAAAATGATTAAAAAATCAAGAAGTTGAATCGAACCAAATATATTGGATACAAAAGAAGAAGCAAAGCTGTTATACACTATAAGCAGGATAACGGTCTGATCAAAACGGGTGAAAAGCTTGCGATACTTTTTTGTGAAGCTGTGAAAAAACGTGAAAAAATGCTGCAAGACCAAACCTACTAATACAGGAGCTAAAATCTCGGTTACTAATTTGAGGTAGATAGGCCCCCAATCATAATGTGCAGTACTTTTCGATACAAATAATCCCATCCACAAAGGGGTAACAAGTATTCCTATCAGACCTGAAATAGTAGCGTTAAAAATAGCAGCCGGTACATTTCCTTTAGCTATGGAAACCATGACTACTGAAGAAGATACCGTAGAAGGCAGCACAGCAAGAAACATAAACGCCAACCAGATGATCTCTTTGTCGTCATGAACTACAAAAGGCTTGGTGATCAGCACTATAAGAGGGAAAAGCAGAAAAGTAGTAAGCTGGATCAGCAGATGGAGTCGGGTGTTGTTGAGGTCTTTTTTGATGTCCTGAAAGCTTAGCTTCAAACCGTAAAAGAAAAAAATCAACATAATTCCAATGCGTATCACAGTCTCCAATGGGATGAGTGTTGAGTTGGCCCCTTGAGGAAAGAAATATGCCAACACCACAGCTGAGAGCATCAGCACAATAAAAAAATCTAATCTGATCTTGCGCATAAACGCTTATGAGATTTCAAGAAAACACGGACGAAAGTAAGATTTTTACCTGTTCAACCAGTTTGATGAGCTTTTTAAATACGGCTTTAATATTCTTCTAAGAATACCAATCCATAGTATTTGGCTCTGCTGGTATTCAGACCTGATTTAAGGTGCAATTATTTCATCGGGAAAACTGACTTACCTTCTTTGAAGTTCTTCACTCCAAGCTCCAGGAAGCTGATAAATTCCTCTATATTCAGGCTATACGCTCTTGGCTGAACCAATACATCATTATCATGGCCCAAAAGCACATAAAACGGTTGGGCATTCACATTGAACTTACTGATTTGAAAATCAGCATATTTCTTACCTATTGTCTTTTTCAGTTTTCCATCATAGGTTGAGACGACCCAGTCTTCTTCTTTCAATGCGGTTTTATCATCTACATAGAGCGCAACGATGAGGTATTCTTCGTTTAAGATGCGCAACACCCTTGGATCGCTCCATACGTTGGCTTCCATTTCGCGGCAGTTGACACAGCCATGACCTGTAAAATCCATAAAGATAGGTTTGTTCAGAGCTTTGGCGCAGGCCAATCCTTCCTCATAATCGAAATAGCCTTGCAAGCCATGTGGCAAATGCAGGATTTCACCGTATTTAGGAGTACTGCATAATTCGTTTGATCGCTCTGATGATGACGAAGGATTGCTTGAAAAACTTGCTATCCGGCTGTTGTCGCGTATCATTTTATTCAGATCAAAATCATGGGTATGCATGGGAGGCATATAGCCCGAGAGAGCTTTGAGTGGAGCACCAAACATACCAGGGATCAGATATACTACAAAAGAGAAAGTGATGATAGACAACATTAAACGGGGTACGCTGATAAATTTCACATCCGAATCATGGGCAAACTTGATCTTACCAAGCAGATAAAGACCTAACAGGAAAAAGATCACTATCCACATTGCCAAATATACTTCACGGTCTAAAATACCCCAATGGTATGTTTGATCGGCTATGCTGAGGAACTTCAACCCTAAGGCAAGCTCTAAAAACCCAAGCACAACTTTAACCGAGTTAAGCCATCCGCCCGATTTAGGTAGGCTGCTTAGCCATGATGGGAAGAAGGCAAACAAGGTAAAAGGCAACGCAAAAGCCAACGAAAATCCCAGCATCCCGATAATTGGCTTGAGAACCTGACCACCTGCCGATTCAACTAAAATAGTTCCTACTATAGGCCCCGTACAACTAAACGAAACCAATACAAGGGTTAACGCCATAAAGACAGACCCCAGTACACCTCCCTGATCAGCCTTGGCATCGGATTTATTAACCAACCAATGAGGCAGGGTGATCTCAAACATGCCAAAGAAAGAAGCGGCAAACACTACAAATATCACAAAAAACAAGACATTGGGCAACCAATGGGTACTCAGCCAGTTGGCAATATCAGGACCGGCTATGACGGCTAATATCGAACCTATCAGCGTATAAATAGCAATGATTGAAATGCCATACGCAATAGCTTGCATCCTGCCTTGTGCCTTGTGTTCTTCGTCTTTCATAAAGAATGATACCGTCATGGGGATCATTGGAAACACGCAAGGAGTGAGTATTGCTGCCAGACCTCCTAAGAAAGCCAACAGAAAAAAGCCCCACATGCCTACCTTACCTCCGGTGATATCTTTGGCATGTGTAGCAGCCGAAACCGGCTCAGCTACCACCTCTGAAACATCTTTTAATAATCCGTTACCGGCATACGCCAACTCAAAATCATGATATTGAGCAATACAGCCCATATCGTTGCAAACCATATAAGCGATCTCGCCTTGTACGGGAAAGGGTTTATCTTTCTCAAATTGTATCTTTTGCTTGAAAACGGCCTCTTTCTCAAAAGATTTGATATCCATCTCAAAGATATCGTCAAAGCTGATGGTACCTTCACTCACTTCAATTATAGGGCCGTGTAAACTAAAGAGTTCTGACTCTTCAAAGCTAAATTCGGTAGGTAGTGGCCCGTCTTCAGGTATGTCAATGGCATAAAGATGAAACCCATCATCAATAGTAGCAGTGAAGACCAAGTCGAAACTTTTGCCGTCGAAATGTTCGATAGCATAGCTCCAGTGAACCGGTTCCAACACTCCCTGTATAGCAACTGCAGCCGGATCAAAGGTGGTAGCAGTTGCAGCACCTTCCGGACTGATACGGAAACTAAAGTCTTCTTCGGTAGGAGGCAGACAACGAGTGTCATCACAACTCATAAACTCAATCGTACCTTTGATCAATGCAGGCTGATCGCCTAAAAGACGAATACGCTGTTTAAATGTAGCCTGAGTGGAGAAAAACTTCAGAACCATTTCAAAATTGGGATCATACTGTTCAACAGATGCTGACTCACTTACTGATCCTATCAACTCATACCTATGATCGGCCTCAAAGCTAAAAGTAGTAGCAGGAGGTGTCATAGGAATATCTTGTGAATACAGATGCCAGGTAGGGTCTATATCGGCTATAAAGACTAAATTAAACTCATTGTCACCCAAGGCTTCGGTATCGAACCGCCATTTGACAGGCTCTAAAATCTGAGCTGTAACAAATACCGGTAATAAAAAAAGAACTAAGGAAACAAGAGAAACAAATCTTTTTTTCATCTGTCTAAAATTTTGTAATTATTTGTATGTAAAGCAATCCCCAAACCTGAAGCTTTTAGAATCGCTTCGCCCTCATATACACCTTCTTATTCGTTGACGAAAGATACGCTTACAACTAAAAAGCCGTATGAACAATTCATCTGTCTAAATTTCAGAATTCTGCAAAAATACAATTTATCATTTTTTTAACGGACAAACAGCTCTGCTTTATGAATTTTTATGACGCTAACAAGACAACCAAACTCAACAATAGGTTGCTTGGAAAAGAGATTAAATCAGGTATAAAAGTAAAGCTACGAATTGATATGAGTAAATAATTTAGAACCAATTCTAAATAAGCCGGTCATTTAATATAGGTGATCTGAAGAATATGTTTTGTTTCCTGATCTATTCTGAACCTGTCGTCGGTTCTATAACCTATCAGCCAGATAATAGTACCGGTAGCATCAATAAGTACAAAAGCCTTTTCTTTTTCGGCACGTGTACTGTAACTGTCGATCAGATAATCACTGATAAGCTTGGATCCTTTCATACCAAAAGGTACAAATCGGTCGCCTTGTTGCCAAAGTCGAACTTCCAAAGGGAATGTCAGCTTTTCTTTATCGAAAAGTGCGATATGGGCCGGCTGCCTGATGGAGGAAATGTCAGAAAGCTGCTTATGGTCTACCTTTAAGCGTACAGGATGTTCCAAAGTGTTGGTGTTCTCGGCTATAGTGCTTTGCAATTTCAGTATATCCTCTGTAAGGACACGTATCTCAAGCCTATCGCGATTCATATCTAACACATAATCCGGACTGAAAAACCGGCTACCGGCTTGTCTGTCTAAGTTTTCATCAATCTGAGAAGCCTGTGCAGAAGAAAATCCGAAATCGCGTAGCAGTGCATAGATCAATGATAGTCGTCCGCTTTGAGTGATAAGCTCAGCCCTATTGATAACAAATGAGCTATCCTCTGTATAAAGCAATCGCTGTTTCTCTCTTGCGATCAGTGCTTCAAACAGCTGATGGTCGTCAGCCAACAATTCCATGCTACGCTGTAAACCAAGCCGGGCTGCTGCATGCAGTTCAGAGTATGGCTTCATCAAAGTATGACGTATCTTATTTCGGAGATAATCTGTTTCGCTGTTAGTGCGGTCTTCCCGAAAAGCAAGCCGATGCGTTACAACAAACGCATTGATTTGTTCCCGTGTAGCAAACAGCAGTGGTCTGGTCAGCTTCCCATGTATTGGTTTCATTCCTTTAAGTCCTGCCAGACTGCTTCCGCGTATCAGATTGATAAAAAATGTTTCAGCCTGATCATCTGCATGATGTGCCAGAACAATTTTGGTATAGCCAAACTGATTGCATAAATCGTCAAACCAATCGAGGCGGAGCTGACGAGCTGCCATCTGAACCGAAATTTTATGGTCGGCTGCATATTGCATGGTATCAAAATCCTGTTGATGGAATGTATGATTCAGCGTTTCGGCTAATTGCCTGCTAAACACAGCGTCCTCATCCGATTCAGCTCCACGCAGATGAAAATGACAATGAGCTATAGCGAACTCATACCCGGCCTGATGCATCAGATGTGTCAGCACAACCGAATCGCGCCCACCACTAAGACCTACAAGCAACTTATCAGAGGCTTCAAACAGCTTATGCCTGGCGATATACTCATTGAATAAGGCAATCATGCAGTAAAATTAATGAAAACGGACGGATTTCTTTGACGAAGAAAAAAATCCCGTCTTTAGAAAGAACTTAAAAACGGGATTTACATTTATGAAAACAAAGCGAATTATTCTATTTCCCAGGTGTTTCCGCTGTTCAGCAGATCGTCAAGTGTTTTGATGGAGGAGGTAGCCTTTTCCTGTGCTATAGAAGCCATCAATGCCTGATCATAAGTTTGAGATGCTACCGAACGTATGATGCCTAAAGCAATCGGAAACTCAGGAGGAGCCATGCGGGCAATCATCATATGAATACCCGGATCAGACTCATACTGATCGTGAACCAGGATATCGGCTTCGGTAATATTATTTTCACCTATAGTAACTATCTCAAGATGTGAGTTCCTCAGTATAAGCCCTTTATTTTTTTGTTTGCCGAATATCATAGGCTTACCGTGTTCTACTATCAATTGATTATCATCGCGTGTTTCACGGCCAGTGATCAGCTCATGAGCTCTGTTAAAAAAGATCACACAGTTTTGTAGTATTTCCACTATAGAGGCACCTTTGTGTCGGGCGGCTTCTAAAAAGACTGCCGTCATCATCCGTGGATTTGTATCAATCACTCTTGCAAAAAAGTTTCCTTGAGCGCCTATAACCAATTCACCGGGATTGAATGGTCGTTCGTAGGTACCTTGTGGACTGGTTTTAGTTACTTTCCCCTGAGGGGTTGTAGGCGAATACTGTCCTTTAGTCAGTCCGTAGATCCGATTGTTGAACAGCAACAGATTGATATCTATATTACGCCGGACTGCATGTATAAAATGATTACCGCCTATAGCCATGCTGTCGCCATCGCCTGTGATCATCCAAACGCTTAGGTTTGGATTAGTCAGCTTAACGCCGGTGGCTAAAGCAGCTGCCCGTCCGTGTATGCCATGTATGCCATACGTATTCATATAATATGGGAAACGTGAAGAGCAGCCAATACCTGAAACAACCACAAAATCTTCTTTACGAACACCTAACTGTGGGAACACGTTTTCAACGGCATGCAGAATGGCGTGATTGCCACAGCCCGGACACCATTTAACCATTTGATCACTGGCGAAGTCTTCTTTAGTAAGTTGAAGCGTTTCAGCTGAAATATGTTGATTTTCCATGATTTACTGATTTAGGAGTTCGTTGAATATTGCTTCTAATTCTGTTTCCATAAAAGGCAAGCCTTGTATCTTGTTGTACTGATGATATCTGAATTGCGGATAATTCATCTTCAGATACTTGACAAATTGCCCGTTGTTTATCTCACATACGATTATGTTCTTATAACGCCCTAACACATCTTCAGTGTTTTTAGGCAGCGGCATCAGGTGCCTGAAATGTGCCAAGGCGACAGACTTGCCTTGTGCCTGCATTTTTTCGATAACGGTAAGCATCACGCCATATGTACCACCCCAACTCACTACCAACAGATCAGCTTTTTCTTCTCCAATTACTTCAAGCTCGGGTATATAGTCAGCTACCCGCTGTACCTTTTCCTCACGGAGTTGTGTCATTCGTTGATGATTCAATGGGTCATGAGATACGTTGCCGGTAATATCCTGTTTTTCAAGCCCACCAATTCGATGGCGTAAACCTTCGGTACCGGGTATAGCCCATTTTCGGTTCAACTTATTGTCATCTCTTTTGTAAGGCTTATATTCAGGGTCATTGGCTTCGGCTAAAGGAGGATGTATCAAAGGAAGATCGTTGGCAGAAGGTATCTTAAATACTTCCGAGCCGTTAGCCAATGAACCATCCGTCAGCAAGATAACGGGTGTCATATGCTCAAGGCTAAGCTTTGAAGCTTCAAAGGCGCTATAAAAACAATCGGTAGAGCTTTTAGCTGCTATCACAATCACCGGTGCTTCGCCATTTCGGCCGTATAAAGCCTGCATCAGGTCGCTTTGTTCAGATTTGGTAGGCAATCCGGTTGAAGGCCCTCCCCTTTGCACATCCACTATAACTATTGGTAATTCTGTCATCACTGCCAATCCAATAGCCTCCGACTTGAGCGATAAGCCTGGTCCGCTTGTGGTTGTGATAGCCAATGAGCCGGTAAAGCTGGCTCCTATAGCAGATACGACGCCTGCTATCTCGTCTTCGGCTTGAAATGCTTTTACGCCTAAGCTTTTATGTGTGGCAAGCTCTTGTAGTATCTCGGTAGCCGGTGTGATGGGATACGAACCTAAGAACAAAGGCCGTCCGCTACGTTCCGAAGCAGCAATAAAGCCCCAGGCTGTAGCAGTATTTCCGGTGATATTCCGATAACGCCCCTTTTGAAGTGGTGCCGGATCAATGCGGAAAGTGTTTCCAATGATTTCAAAAGTGTCGGCATAATTGTAGCCTGCCTCTAATACAGCTTTATTAGCATTGACCACTAATTCGTTAAGCTTGAATTTCTCTTCAAAATATTCGTGTATCAGTTGGGTATCCCTGCTAAACATAAACAAGATCATACCTAAAGAGAACATATTCTTTGTTTTCAGGGTAGTCTTAGAGTCAAGGTCAAGATGTTTAACAGCTTCTTTAGTATGTTCAGTGATTGGTGTGCGTAGTATTCTGTATCCGTCAAGGCTGCCATCAGTAGTCGGATCGCTATTGTAGCCAGCTTTTTCCAGGCCTCTTTTGTTAAAGGCATCGGCATCAACTATGATAATGGCACCTTTTTTCAGCCAGCGCATATTAGCTTTCAGTGAAGCAGGATTCATAGCTACCAATACATCTGCTAAGTCGCCCGATGTGTGTACTGTCTTACGTCCGAAATGTATCTGGAAGCCTGAAACACCAGATACTGTACCTTGCGGAGCACGAATCTCGGCAGGATAGTCGGGGAAAGTAGCAAAGTCGTTTCCTGAGAAAGCAGTAGAGTCAGAAAACAGTGAACCAATGAGTTGCATGCCATCACCAGAATCACCGGCAAAACGAACAACTACTTGTTCTAATTCAACAACCGTATTGTTTTTGCGTGTCATACGATGAAAATTAATGTTGTTGCAAAGGTAAAACATTTAGCTGTCGTTTGCGCCGCTCTCGGTCAGACCTGCCTGACAGCTGAGCTATAAAACCTTGATGACAACAACTCATTTCAAAGTAAATCAGGTAGATACAAGTCCCTTCCGCTCTGCTATTCCGGATAGATAGTGGCTATTTTATAATCAGTCTAAATTCAGCTGATACGGGTTGACTGCTTTACGGATTTTATAGCTGTCAGAAAGTAATTTAGACTTGCTATAAATTAGCGTTGAAAGTATGTTAATACGGTTTAAGGATTTATCTTTGCATCAAAATCATTGTTCAACCATTAAAATTTTCAAAGCTATGGCATATGTAATAACTGAAGATTGCACAGCTTGTGGCACCTGCATAGACGAATGTCCGGTTGATGCCATTTCGGAAGGTGAAATCTATGTAATTGATCCTGATTTATGTACCGATTGCGGGGCCTGTGCCGACGTATGCCCTGTAGAGGCAATACATCCTGAATAACACATAGGTTCTATACGAAAAGCGACTTTCTGGCTAGTACGGTAAGTCGCTTTTTTTGTGTTAAAAAGGTATGTAACCGCCAAAAAAAATTGCTTGTACTGCTGATGTAGCAACTATATTTGTTCCTTTTTAGCTTTCTTAACGATAGTAAATGATTTCGGTACTTAAAGTCTTGAATTATTACTAATTTTGCTTTATATTTAAAGAAGCTTTTCCATGGATAATTATTCTTTTCTCAACAGCAGTGATCCCATAGTTATCGAGGATTTATACAAGCAGTTTCGCAACAATCCGCAGGCTATTGATCCTTCCTGGCGTCGGTTTTTTGAAGGCTTCGATTTTGCAGCTAAGGATTATAAACCTGAGCACAAGCATCAGGTTGTCACATCCAACGAGTTCAAAGTTGTAAGTCTGATAGACGATTACAGAAAAAGAGGTCATCTGTTTACACTCACCAATCCGGTACGTAAACGCCGTTCTTATGCTCCTACATTAGATATAGAAAATTTCGGACTGACATCCAAAGACTTAGACACGGTTTTTGAAGCAGGTAACGAAATAGGTATAGGGCCTGCCAGGCTGAGTAAAATAGTAGAGACTTTGCAAGAGACCTACTGCCGTACGTTTGGAGCGGAATTTATGTTCATACGAAACATAGAGTTAGTTGATTGGCTGCTTAAAAAAATGGAGCCGGTACAAAATAAACCTTCATATACTGCCGAAGAAAAACGTTTCATCTTACAAAAGCTTGATAGGGCTGTTAATTTTGAGAAATTCAGTCATATTAAGTTTCCCGGTCAAAAGCGGTTTTCACTTGAAGGCTGCGAATCGTTAATCCCTGCTTTAGACGCTATATTAGAAAAGGGTGCTGAGTTAGGCACCAAAGAGTTAGTGATTGGGATGGCACACCGAGGACGGCTGAATGTGTTAGCAAACACACTAAGAAAACCTTATCAGGATATCTTTAGCGAGTTTGAAGGCAAAGAATATGAAGACGAATCCCTGTTAGGAGATGTGAAATATCATATGGGTCATACCATCGAACGAAAGGCCACTAATGGCGAGAGCCTAAAGCTGACCTTGAGCCCTAACCCATCACATCTTGAAGCAGTGAACCCGATAGTAGAAGGCATAGCCAGAGCAAAAATTGACCTGATTTATCAGGGCGATATGAAAAAAGTAGTGCCCATACTCATTCATGGTGATGCTTCCATAGCCGGTCAGGGAATCGTATATGAGGTAGCGCAGATGTCGGAGCTGAAAGGATACCGCACAGGTGGGACTATTCATTTAGTCATCAATAATCAGGTAGGATTTACTACCGACTATTTAGATGGCAGATCCAGCATTTATTGTACCGATATTGCCAAAGTGACACAATCACCTGTGTTTCACGTTAATGGTGATGATCCTGAAGCTGTAGTATATGCCGTACAAATGGCTATGGAAATACGCGAGAAATTTAATAAAGATGTGTATGTAGATCTGTTATGTTACAGGAAATACGGTCATAACGAAGGCGATGAGCCACGATTCACACAGCCTCTCTTATATAAAGCCATAGAAAAGCATCCTAACACACGCGATATATATGCTAAACAACTCATAGCCGAAGGGGTCATCACCCAGCAAGCAGTAGATGAGATGGAAAAACGCCATTTGGATATTCTGGAAGAAAGTCTGAAAATATCGCATGAGCAGCAAAAAACACAGATCACCAATTTTTTGAATGAGACATGGAAAGACATTCGTAAAGCTACTAAAGCTGATTTTTTACAGTCGCCTCAAACAGGATTCCCAAAAGAGCAGTTGGATGCCATAGCTACGAAGCTGACCAGCCTGCCTAAGGAGCTGAAGTTTTTCCGTAAAACGATGCGGCTACAGGATCAACGTCATAAACTGTATTTTGAAGATAAAAAGGTGGACTGGGCATTAGCCGAGCTGCTTGCTTATGGCAGTCTGTTGGTCGAAGGGCATCCTGTCAGGCTGAGCGGACAAGATGTGGCCCGCGGCACCTTTTCGCACCGGCACGCCATGTTACGGGTCGAAGATTCGGAGCAGGAATACGTACCACTCAACAACCTGAGCAACAATCAAGCTAAATTTGATGTGTATAACTCATTGCTTTCAGAATACGGTGTATTAGGATTTGAATACGGCTATTCATTAGCTTCGCCTTTTACCCTCACAATCTGGGAAGCCCAGTTTGGCGATTTCAATAATGGCGCCCAGATCGTATTTGACCAATTTATCAGCAGTGCAGAAGAAAAATGGAATGTGATGAACGATCTAGTAGTGCTCCTGCCACATGGATATGAAGGTCAAGGGCCTGAACATTCAAGTGCACGCATCGAACGATTTTTGACCTTATGCGCCGAGAATAATATACAAGTAGCTAACTGTACTACACCGGCAAACTTTTTCCATATACTGCGTCGACAGCTTAACCGCCCATTCCGTAAACCGCTGATTATCTTTACACCAAAATCATTACTCCGACACCATAGATGTATATCAGACATAGATGAGTTGGTACAAGGACAATTCAGAGAAGTAATAGATGATGAATACGTTACCGTTGAAAAGGTCAAAAAAGTGATCTTCTGCTCCGGCAAAATATATTACGATCTGTTGGAAGAAAGAGAAGCTAAATATGATGATACGGTAGCATTGGTAAGGCTTGAACAGTTGTATCCCCTACCTAAGGATCAGATAAAAGCTATAGTGGCAAAATATGTGAATGCCCAGTTTCATATCTGGGTACAGGAAGAACCCTTGAATATGGGTGCCTGGAGATATATTGAACATGCCTGCACCGAAATCAGATTAGGTTTAGTAGCACGCCCTGAAAGTGGAAGCCCTGCTACCGGATCATCGAAGTTCCATGTAATCAGACACCAGAAAATATTAGACAAAGCCTTCAACGCTTGCGACTGTCCATTGGTAGATGAAGACTGCGGCATGATATGTATTGGAAACAGATGGATGTCGTTTGAACAAGAGCTAAAAGACATGAAGGTAGATATGATTGATAGTAAGTTTCACAGCGCCGAACGTAAGTTAAAGGCTAATGAAGAATAAGAAAATAACAACAATCCATAAACCTATGAGCATAATAGAGATCAAAGTACCCAGCCCGGGCGAATCCATTACCGAGGTACAGTTAGCTAACTGGCTTGTGGCTGATGGCGAATATGTAGAAAAAAATCAAGAGATAGCTGAGATAGACTCGGACAAAGCTACATTGAGCATAGCTGCAGAAGTATCGGGTATTATACGTCATAAAGTTGAAGAAGGACAGACTATTGAAGTCAATACTGTAGTAGCTGTCATAGAAGAAGCTGAAGCAGCTGCCGCAAAGCCTGCAAAACCTCAAGCCAAAGCTGAGCCTGTCCAAACAAAGGCCGAGCCACAGGCTGCCGCTAAGGAACCAATAAAGCCTGAAGCTGCAAGTCCGGCAATCGTAGCCGAAGCTGTAGCTCAAACTAAGCAGGAATTAAATATCTCTCCACTTGCACGAAAACTGATGGAAGAGGAAAACCTGAGCGAGACCCAACTACTGGAAATTGTCAGACAGTATCGCTTCAGTAAGACAGATATACAGTTTTTTAACTCTCAACAAACAGGCACGCCTGTAACACCTCCTTCCGTAGTAGCTTCAACAGCTCCCTCATGGAGCGGCAGCCGATTAAGTGAAAAGAAACGGATGTCAACACTACGTAAAAAAGTATCAGAACGATTGGTGTCGGTTAAAAACGAAACAGCCATGCTGACAACCTTTAACGAGGTGAATATGACAGCTATTATTGACTTGCGCAATAAATACAAAGAGACTTTTAAGTCAAAGCATCAGATCGGTTTAGGATTTATGTCGTTTTTCACCAAAGCTGTAACCGAGGCCCTCAGATGGTTTCCGCAGGTGAATGCCCAGATTGATGGCGATGATATAGTAAGCTTTGACTTTGTGGATATCAGCATTGCTGTGTCAGGACCTAAAGGATTAGTGGTTCCTGTGATACGGAATGCCGAAACACTTAGTCTGGCACAAATCGAACATGCAGTGAAAGAGTTGGCTACTAAAGCCAGAGAAAACAAACTCACCTTAGACGAGATGAGTGGGGGTACATTTACCATCACTAATGGTGGTGTGTTTGGAAGTATGATGTCAACCCCTATCATCAACCCGCCTCAATCGGCTATATTGGGAATGCATAATATAGTGGAGCGCCCCATAGCCGTCAACGGGAAGGTGGAGATACATCCTATGATGTATATTGCCCTCAGTTATGACCATCGTATTATTGATGGCCGTGAATCAGTGGGATTTTTGGTGAAAGTGAAAGAAATGCTTGAAAATCCTGCCCGTATGCTGTTTGCAGCTCAGGATCCGATGGAGGTCTTGCTTGATCTGTAAAGTCTAACAGTAAAAATTGTCATCATGGCATTGATACGAGCGGTAAAGGGTATATATCCTGTTTTAGGTAAAAACTGTTATATAGCCGAAAATGCTACTATAGTGGGTGATGTAATTATGGGTGACAATTGCAGCGTATGGTTCAATGCGGTGCTACGAGGCGATGTTCACTATATCCGGATAGGGAATCAGGTGAATATACAAGATGGGGCTATCATCCATTGTACCTATCAAAAAGCACCGGTCAATATCGGGAATAATGTATCTATCGCCCACCGGGCTATTATTCACGGCTGTACTATTCACGACAATGTATTGGTAGGCATGGGAGCTATCATCATGGATGGCGCAGTGATTGAAAGTAATTCCATCATTGCTGCCGGTGCTCTAATTTCAAAAGACACGGTAGTCGAATCAGGCAGTGTATATGCCGGCATTCCGGCCAAAAAGATCAAGAGTATTGACAAAGATCTGTTGGAAGGTGAGGTGTTGCGTATTGCCCGTTCGTATACTATGTATGCCAGTTGGCACGATCCGGATATACATGTATTGGAAGGTGAGAGCGATAGCACAAAAAAACCTGAATGAGATTGCATTCAGGTTTTTTTTGTACCCGAGACCGGAATCGAACCGGTACGGCCGCAATGGCCAAAGGATTTTAAGTCCTTCGTGTCTACCTATTCCACCACTCGGGCAACGGCTTGGACAAAAAATCCCGATTGAGTATATCGGGATAGTTTGTGGAGCGGAAAACGAGACTCGAACTCGCGACCCCGACCTTGGCAAGGTCGTGCTCTACCAACTGAGCTATTTCCGCTGATCAGTCTTAAAACGATGCAAAGGTACAAAAGTTTTGGTGTGTGCAACTATTTTTTTCTTTTTTGAAAAAAATATCTGCCAAAAAATAAGACTAATGGAAACCATTTACACAGCCACTTAATAGCTCACCTTTACAATCTCATACTTTGTCTCTTACTGATCTTTGATACATCTGACAGAAAATCCATAAGCCCGATATTCGTGATAAATTCCGGCATGATTATTCAACACATAAAGATATAACGCATCGGAACCGTCTGCTGTAGTGCTCCAATAGAAGCCATCTGAGCCAGCATCCGTACAAGTCCCGTTAGTGTTTGTTCGAAAACCGCCGACAGTTAGTTTTAACGGAGAGGCAAAAGCACCATCAGCATCATTACTACTCCAGCTTTGTCTTTCTTCCTCCCATTCTGAAATGGTGGGTATTCGGTATCCGTGTGGACAGGGATTGTTAATGCCGTTCACACCTTGCCATAAACTATCATTTTGGGGATAGTGCCAATCATAAGGGTCATCAAGCGTTGTGATAAAATAGCCATGATCCGGATTATCTGTCTTACTCGGTATTTTGCTTGTGGTAGAACTTCGTTTTTCATGACCATCTGTAGCTCGTCCCCATTGATACAGATCACCATATGCATTTTCATCGGTTGAAGAGGTAGCTAGCTGTGATGCACCAAGATTTCTATCCATCCATATTTTGCCTGTCACCGGGTTTACAACATCACCAAACCCCCTACCCTTCCACTTAGGTATCCCATTCACTAAGGTTAAAACGCTTCCCTCAGTTCCAGGGCTGAGACTTGACCATTGCTGTCCATTCCAATACAACAACTCACCTATATTGGTACCAGGTTTTAATCCGTTTTTTGAATACAATGAATAAGGAACGCTCAATAACTGACTTGTTCCGCTAATAGTATAGTTGTTACCGCCGTTGATATCAGTTTCTACTTTAATAAAGTAAGGCCCATTTGACCAATCAAGTGATGAGAAATCGCCACTTATGGCAATTCCGGCACCGATTTCAAGTGAAACCATCCCATTTATATTAGTTGTGGTCATATGGTATTCGACGTACATTGTTGCCCCACTTGCCGATCCTTGCAGCAAGCTGATCTGTATTCCAATGTTTTGATTGGTTATCAGTTGTCCGTAGTTGTTTCTGATGATTGCCTGATAACTCATTTTATCAGGTGTTTGACCTAATAGGCAAACTGAGAGGAATACAATAATAATAGTGGCTGATAAAGTTTTCATAGTGTCTAATATTTGATAATTATAATCGATTGGATTGGTTTTATATGCTCATAAACTTGGAGGAAATAAACCTGAGATGGTAAGTGTTTAATGTCAATCTCTGTTTGCTGATCCGCTATTTTATCACTTTCTAGTATATTTCCTTGCGTATTGAAAAGCCGATACGAGTAGGTTTCCATAGTTGGTTCCTTTATCTCAAGGACTACATAATCTGTTGCTGGATTAGGAAACACTTTCATACTAAGTTTGGGTGAGGCAGTTTCCGAATTATTCAATAAATACATTTCAAAAGACTGTTGTATGCCGTGAGTTACAGAACCATTCTGCCCTGATTCAGCAGTAACTATTATTTGTCCTATGGAATAGGTGGTTGTTCCTTCATATCCCGACCCTGTCCCGCCTGAAGTATTGACAGAAGTTTGGGCAATGGATAATCCTGTTATCAATAATGCAATCACCGATAGCATCATCGTTTTATGATAATCTCTATTCATACTAATTAGTTGTTGATTAAATGGTAGGTTGTTTTTTTTAACCTTACAAAAGAACTAAAGAAAATCCGGTTTGTCAATCACATAAACAGGTGATTTGTTATTTGAAAAAAGCCTGCAACCTTATGGTAATAAAAAGATTTGCAGGCTTTATAATCAACACCTATAAGATTAGTGCTTTATGAATTTCTTATTTATTTTTACAGCACCTAATGTTGTTGCTTGGATAATATACGCACCGCTTTGAAGATTTGAAATATCTATGGATTCAATATCGTTTTGCACAACAGTTTTAAGTATAATTTCGTCAAACATATTTGTAATGCTCAATTCAGTTTTCGGAGAAATGCCTGTGACAGTGAGTAAATCGGTAGCAGGGTTAGGATAAACAACCATGCTGTTGCGGGCGTACATTTCATCAGCACCAACTGTTTCTGCAGAGAGTTTGACTATCCAATAATCAAAATCTCCATGATTTCCGCTGACATCACCATTGTTTGACAGACTGGCACCAGTCATGATAAAACCACCATCATTGGTTAGTGAGTTATATAAAGCGATATCTACACTAGTGCCTCCAAGGGTTTTCTGCCATAGCATATTACCGGTATGATCTACTTTTACCATCCAAAAATCATGACTTCCATGATTCCCGCTGACATCGCCATCATTTGAAGCGGTATAGCCTGATAAGATGTAACCGCCATCCGGCACTTGCCGTATAGATACCGCCGCATCGTAGCTGCTACCACCCAAAGATTTTTGCCATTCAAGATTACCTGAATTATCTAATTTTACTATCCAGGCATCTATTAAGCCATGGTTTCCACTGACGTCTCCGCTTTCTGAATTGCTTTCTCCGGCTAACACATATCCGCCATCAGAAGTTTGTTGAACAGTATAGGCCATATCGTCACCATTCCCACCTAAAGACCTCTCCCACCGAAGATTACCAGCATTATCCAATTTTACAATCCAATAGTCATAACCTCCCTGATTCCCGCTGACATCTCCATCATTAGAACTGCTGTGACCTGCTACAATATATCCGCCATCAGAAGTCTGCTGCAGGCTTGTGGCAATATCCTCCCTGCTCCCACCTAAAGATTTTTCCCACTCTATATTGCCGACATCATCTAACTTCACTATCCAATAATCACTTCCACCGTAATTCTGACTTACATCTCCATCATTGGAACTGCTGTAGCCTACGACTATATAACCTCCATCCGAAACTTGCAGCAGATCAGCAGCAATATCTTCTCCACTCCCACCTAAAGACTTTTCCCATTCTATATTACCGATTTCATCTAACTTCACTATCCAATAATCATTTCCTCCATAATTTTGGCTAACATCTCCATCATTAGAACTGCTATGACCGGCAACGATATAGCCTCCATCTGAGGTTTGCTTTATTGGTCCGACCCAATCTTCACTACTTCC